>ERZ773233.60-NODE-60-length-93720-cov-8.370469_pt1 | contig 93720 bp, 72 predicted proteins | sample MGYA00580991_ERZ773233 | MGnify/ENA primary metagenome ERZ773233 (study PRJEB29015, sample SAMEA2738178) | human oral metagenome | biome: human oral; feature: human-associated habitat; material: saliva | place: China | collected 2161 ...
CGACCCCCTGATTAACAGTCAGGTGCTCTAACCAACTGAGCTACTGAAGCAGTTTTTATCAATTCGGCTGCAAAAGTAATAGGTATTTTCCAAATTAGCAATACCTTTGCAGGAAAATTACAGAAAAAAATCAGATGAAGAGAGTTTTAGGCTTTGGTAATGCGCTGGTCGATGCGCTTGCAAGAGTCGAGGATGATACGATATTGGAAGCCCTACAGTTGCCGAAGGGATCTATGCAGCTGATTGACGCTGAACGTTATCGGTATATCAGTGATCAACTGGCAAAAATGGAGACAACGCGGGCTACCGGCGGGTCGGCCTGCAACACGATCTTGGCGCTCGGCCACTTAGGTATGCAGCCCGGTGTCGTGGGTAAGATTGGAGATGACGATAACGGACGTTTCTTTGAAGCTACTTGCCGCCGACACAGCATCCGGCCAATGCTGCTGCGCAGCGAAAAGGCCACGGGTGTTGCCTCTACTTTTATTTCGCCCGACGGACAGCGCACGTTTGGCACGTATCTTGGCGCTGCCGAAGAAATGTGCGCCGAAGAGATCCACGAAGCCTTGCTCGATGCGTATGATTACGTCTACATCGAGGGCTATTTGGTGCAGAATCATGATTTGTTGCGCCGCATTGTGGCCGTGGCTAAAGCGAAAGGAACTCCCATTTGTCTTGATTTGGCTTCTTATAATATTGTGGCGGGTGAAATAGCGTTCTTTACAGAGCTTTTGCCCAACGTTGATATCCTTTTTGCCAATCAGCAGGAGGCCGAAGTCTTTACCGGCGAGGGCGATCCTGAAGCGGCTTTGCTGAAATTGGGCGAGATCTGTCGTACAGTCGTTGTTAAGACCGGCGGGTCGGGCGCAAGGGCTAAGTGCGGCGCGGAAGTCGTAAACGTAGTTGCGCGCCCCGTAAAGCAAGTCTTGGACACGACGGGCGCCGGCGACTTCTTTGCGGCCGGTTTTCTGTATGGCCTCTCGAAAGGTTGCGATTTAGCCGAGTGCGTTTACAAAGGAACGGTCCTCGCAGCCTATGTAATAGAAGTGGCCGGTACGCATTTGCCGGAAGAAACGTGGGACGCTATCCGGACGGAGATAAACGCCGCTCGGCCGGTTGCCTGATATATGGAGTGAATTATGAGAAAGATTGCTATTGTTTTGCTCTCGTCCCTGCTCGCGGTGGGGAGTTTGCACGCACAGACACACAACGCAGAAGTAGCTAAGCAGTTGGAGACGTTTAATGTGTTGTATAAGTTGCTTGATCTTTATTACGTCGACACGCTGAACGCGCCCAAGGTGGTGCGGGGCGCGATTGATTATATGCTGGACGGGCTTGACCCCTACACGCAGTACTATCCGGAGAGCGAAGCGCAAGATTTGCAGCAAATGACTACGGGCAAATATGCCGGCGTTGGCGCGGTTATTAGTTTTCGCCGCGACCTTCATCGCTGCGTCATCAATCGTCCTTATGCCGGACAGCCCGCTGCCGAAGCCGGATTGCGCGCCGGAGATATTCTCTTGGAGCAGAACGGAAAAGATTACGGCGAGGCGGCCACAGACGCGGAAAGCGAGCAGGCGTATAGCAACCGCGTGAGCGCTTCGCTGCGCGGCGAGCCGGGCACAAGCTTTACGTTGAAGGTAAAACGCTATGGCGTGAACAAACCATTGACGTTCAAAATAACGCGCCGCAACATCGTGCTGCCCAGCATTACAACGACGCAGATCTTGCAAGACAGTATTGGATATATTTTGCTCAATCAATATACGGAAGATACGGGGCGCGATATGCAAAAGGCCGTGGCCGAGCTGAAGCAACAGGGCGCTAAGCGCTTGCTGCTCGACTTGCGCAATAACCCCGGCGGACTCGTGGATCAGGCCGCCAAGGTCGTGGCGCTTTTTATCCCGCGCGGCAAGGAAGTAGTCAGCATAAAAGGAAAGATAAAAGAAAACAACATAACCTATAAGACGAGTGCCGAACCCTTGGATTTGAAGATGCCCCTCGTCGTCCTGACCAATTACGCGACGGCTTCGGCTGCGGAAATCACGGCCGGCGCCTTGCAGGATTACGATCGCGCCGTCATCGTCGGTCAGCGCTCTTATGGTAAAGGACTCGTGCAGCAGCCGCGCTCCTTGCCCTATCGCGGTGTGCTGAAACTGACGTCGGCGAAATATTATATCCCAAGTGGGCGATGCGTGCAGGCCTATGCTTATAAAGATGGTGAGCCACAGCATTTGCCGGACAGCGTGGCGAAAGTTTTTCATACGGCCGGCGGGCGTCCCGTTCGCGACAGTGGCGGCATCACGCCCGATGTGAGCGTGCCGACTGACAGTTTGCCGAATTTGTTGGCCTACTTGGCTTCGAGCAATGCGCTGATGGATTATTGCGCCGACTATCGTAATCATCACGCCTCCATCGCTTCGCCCGACAAATTCAGTTTGAGTGATGCCGAGTATACGACATTTATCCAATTTTTGAAGGCCGCCAAATTTACTTACGACACGCAAAGTAAAAAAGCGCTTGAGGTTCTCCGCAAGATTGCGGCTGCCGAGGGCTACGAGGCAATGACGACAGACGAATTTGCGGCTTTGGAGAAGAAATTAGTCCACAATGAAGACTACGATTTCGACTATTGGCGCAAGCCGATCAAACGCTTGGTCGAGGGGCAACTGATTACGTGCTACTATGGCCAAAAGGGCTTGGCCGATTATAATCTCCGCGACGACAAAGACCTGACTGCGGGCTTGAAGATTCTGACCAACGATGCGCGCTATCGTAGTTTGCTTTCCGCCGGCCGACCCGCCACGCCCGAAAAGTCGGAATAAGTTGCGCTCCGTCGCGTTATTCTTCGCTTAACTAAGGCCTTCGCTGTCGCAACGCTTGCGCTCGAAGGCCTTACGTCTTATTTCGCGTTACCTGAATGGTTGCTATCAAGCGCCCCGTCTGTTGGCTGCAAACGTTGATCAAACAGCGGCCGGCCGCCATCGAATGGTCGCAAAAAAATGCCCTAATGCAGCAAATGCAGAAGGCCTTGTGTGCCCTTTTCGTGGTGCTCAAAATCGGCAAAAGCAAGCCGAAGCCTGGCGAGAAGCGACCCCGCAACCCTTGCGGCAAACATTATTTTGCGGGAAATCAGACAAATAAAACCATTCCCCCGCCTACTAACTTAAAAAGTTTATCTATCTTTGTGCGATTTTATATTGACGAAACAACAAATATTTCAGACAAGCTAAGATGAATGTGATTACGAAAACCGTCGCTTTGCCTGATGGCCGCACCATCAGCATTGAGACCGGCAAGTTGGCCAAACAGGCTGATGGCGCTGTAATGTTGCGCCTTAACAACACAATGTTATTGGCCACAGTTGTAGCTGCAAAAGACGCCGTCCCGGGCACAGATTTTATGCCCTTACAATGTGATTATAAAGAGAAGTATTCCGCAGCAGGCCGTTTTCCCGGCGGTTTTACGAAGCGCGAAGGCCGCGCTTCCGACTACGAGATTTTGACTTCCCGTTTGGTCGATCGCGCACTGCGTCCCCTCTTCCCGAGCAATTATCACGCAGAAGTTTATGTGAACATCACGCTGTTTTCAGCTGATGGCAAGGATATGCCCGACGCATTAGCAGGTTTTGCTGCTTCAGCCGCATTGGCTGCTTCCGATATCCCGTTTGATGGTCCAATATCTGAGGTTCGCGTAGCCCGCATCGATGGTGCTTACGTGATCAATCCTACTTTCGAGCAACTCAAGCAGGCCGATATGGACATTATGGTTGGTGCTACGGAAGAGAATATTATGATGGTCGAAGGCGAGATGGACGAAGTGCCCGAATCAGCTTTGCTCGAAGCGCTCAAGGCGGCTCACGAAGCCATCAAGCCTATGTGTCGTTTGCAGAAGGAGCTGATGAAAGAACTCGGCACTGACGTTAAGCGCGAATACGACCACGAAGTTAACGATGAAGACTTGCGCAAGCAAGTAACAGATGAATGCTATCAACCGGCTTATGCCATTGCTGAGGCCGGCAATCACGATAAGCACCAGCGCGAAGAAGGCTTTACGAAGATTCGTGAAGACTTCAAAGAGCGTTATGCCGCAGCGCACGCTGATATGCCCGCAGACGAACTCGAAGAGAAGAACGCGTTGATCGACCGCTACTATAATGACGTAGAGCGTGACGCCATGCGCCGTTGCATCCTCGATGAAGGCAAGCGCTTAGATGGTCGCCAGACGACCGAGATCCGCCCCATTTGGTGCGAAGCCGGCCCGCTGCCGATGCCGCACGGCTCTGCCATCTTTACGCGTGGCGAAACGCAAGCACTGGCTACGACTACGCTCGGCACACGCCTTGACGAAAAGATGGTCGACGACGTATTGGACAAGAGCTACCAGCGCTTCCTGCTCCACTACAACTTTCCGCCCTTCTCTACGGGTGAGGCTAAGGCGCAGCGCGGCGTAGGTCGTCGCGAGATCGGCCACGGGCACTTGGCTTGGCGCGCATTAAAGAATCAGATTCCCGCAGATTTCCCCTATACTGTTCGTATTGTGAGCGACATCCTCGAGTCAAACGGTTCCTCATCTATGGCTACCGTTTGCGCAGGTACGCTTTCGCTCCTCGATGCCGGCGTTCCGATGAACCGTCCGGTCAGCGGTATCGCCATGGGCTTAATCAAAAACCCCGGCGAAGAGAAGTATGCGATCCTCTCCGACATACTTGGCGACGAGGACCACTTGGGCGATATGGACTTCAAGACGACCGGCACGATCAACGGTTTGACGGCAACGCAAATGGACATCAAGTGCGACGGCCTTTCCTATGAGATCTTGGAAAAAGCCTTGATGCAAGCCAAAGCAGGTCGCGAACACATCCTCGGAAAGCTCACCGAAACGCTGGCTGAGCCGCGTCCCGACTTCAAGCCCCACGTGCCCCGCATCGTTGCCTTTGAGATTCCGAAAGAGTTTATCGGCGCCGTTATCGGCCCGGGCGGAAAAATCATCCAAGGCATGCAAGAAGAAACCGGCTCTACGATTACTATCGAAGAAGAAGACGGCGTAGGCAAGATCCAAGTAAGCGCTCCGAGCAAAGAAAGCATTGATGCTGCCGTTGCGAAGATCCGCGCCATCGTTGCCGTGCCTGAAGTAGGCGAGATTTACGATGCAAAAATCGTTAGCATTATGCCTTACGGCTGCTTCGTAGAGTTTATGCCGGGCAAGGAAGGCTTGCTCCACATCAGCGAGATCGCTTGGAAGCGCTTAGAGAGCGTAGAAGAAGCGGGCTTGCACGAGGGAGATCACATGTCTGTAAAACTTTTGGAGATCGACGATAAGACCGGCAAGTTCCGCCTCTCTCATCGCGTACTCGAGCCCAAACCCGAGGGCTGGGAAGAGCGTCCGCCTCGCCGTCCGCGTCGCGAAGGTGGCGAACGCCGCAACAATCGCCCACGTCGCGAAGAGGGTAGAGGTCGCCAAGAAGGCAATGCGCCGCAGCCTGAAGAGCCGCGCCGCACGACGCCGCCTGCCATCCCGACCGGCAATTTTGACTTTTAATGAGTATAAAATGTGAATGAGAAAGCCATAGGCTGCTGCCCCCTTCGCCAAAGTTTGGCGGAGGGGGTTGTTGTTTAGGCTTGGGCCGACCAAGGGGCCGATGGGTAGGCTTGCGGCTCTCTCTTGCTTTACCGAGCGGCTGGCGCATTTGCTGCGACTTGGCGTGTGAATGCTGCCTTTTGGGAAAAAGACGCGGCCGGTCGAGGGCGGGGCACCGCCGTCCGAAGCAGCCTCAGCAGTCGTCCCTGTTTTTAGTCTTCTCTCGCAAAAGTAGCACGGGAAAGTCCCGATAAAAACCGGCACGCCAAAGGTTTGATCACGCTGAAGTTTGGCGCAGAAGTTGTACGCTCACGAGCGTAGACCCTTTTTATCGTGAGCGCACACCTTTACTCTCACGAGCGTACACCTTTTTTATCGTGAGCGTACACTCAAAAGTTCGGCTCTTTTTGTTGCTTCGATCAACTCGAGGCGGCGTAATGTGAGTCATCAGCGCCTTGAAACCGCACGCGAGGCGCCGCCCTAGCTTGTCTTGAGCGGGGAAAAATCGCTCTGCAGCATTAAAAAACAGTGCGCTCCAAAGCGTAGATGAAAGGTTGGAATTAAAAACTTTGTTAAATTCGTTGACGAAAGCCATTGACTTACGTTTAATCAGTAAAGGCGCAAGCCAACAGCCGACGCAAGGCGCACGAATCGTAGATCACGACGCGCCGAACTCAGCCGCCGGCGGCGAGACATCAGCCAACGAGACGGCGAAACGCGCACAACAAGCAATAAGACCGATATGGATCAAGCTACTTTTGAAACTCACGCCACAGCGGCACGCCGAAGCGCACTGAGCGCCAGTCGTGCGATGGGCGTAGATCCGGATTCGGCCGAAGATATTGCACAAGAGACGTTGATACGCCTATGGTCGATGCGCGAAGATTTGGAGCGCTTCAAAAGTATGGTGGCCTTGGCCGGCGTCGTGGCGCGCAGACTTTGCATAGATCGCTTTCGGCGGCGCACGGAAGAGGGCGAGGCGCTCACCGGAGAGTTTACATCGACGCTGATTGCAGCCGATGCCCGCTTGGAAGAAGAGGATAACGAGCGCTGGTTGGCACAAAAGCTCAAAACCTTGCCCTCTACGGAGCATCAAGTCTTACACTTGCGCCAAGTAGAAGGGCGCTCGAAGGAAGAAATAGCCCGCCTCTTAGGGCTTGAAGCACGCTCCGTCGCCACACTCTTGGCTCGCGCGCGGCAGCGCTTGCTTAACGAAATCAGAAAAAGAAACGCAGCAGAAAAATGAAGCATATAGTAGCCACATATTCACCCTCTGTACTGTCGGAAGTCGACGTTGAGCGCTTGCTGGCGCGCTTTATGGCGGGCGAAACTTCGCGCGAAGAGGAGCAGCAGTTGGGCGCTTTCTTCCGGCAGCCGAATGTGCCCGAAAAATGGGCCGACTATCGGGAGATGTTTGCTTATTTTGATGCGGGCATGCCGCAACAAAACGAAGCGCCGGTGTCCCTTGCTGCACCGAAAAAGCCAGGTCGACGGACGCGTTTCTTGTCGTTAGGCTTGAGCGGAGCGGCTGCCGCAGTGGTCGGCTTTGCTTTCCTCTTGTCACCTTCAAGCGAAGTGGATCAACGGCCGATGCCTGCTGCTCCGATTGCAGCCGCTCGCCCCGCTATCTCTGCACAGGTGGCGCCGGAAGTTGAGCCGTCGGAAAGTCAGCCGCTGCGGTCGCGACCGAAAACCAAAGCCGTGCGGCGCGACGCGGACAACGATGAGCAGGCAGATCAAGAGCGGCAAGTGGATATGCAGCTGAAAGTCATCGCGATGCAAAACGCGTTGGCGCTCCTCGATTATGAGGCGAAAGATCAGTTGGAGCAAGTGAGAGCTTGGGCTAAGGAAGAGAACGCCAATAAGACGGCCGTCTCTGCACTCAACAATGCTATTTACTGGGAGGATAAACCTTCGACGACAACCGCGGATGCGTCGGATGCCAATTCTATTACTCCTTAATTATTTATACAAAACAAGGCAATGAAGACTATGAGATCAAAATTTATGTCGGCCTGCTTAGTCGCTGCACTCCTGACACCGGCGACGATGCAAGCGCAGCAACGCTTCAATAAGGCGCTCCGCGACTTTGTCAGCAAGGTGAAGGAGAATGCCGGTAAGACGGCCAAGAAGTCGGTTCTGCCGCCGCGCATCGTGGATTACCGCATGGAGGCTGCCGGATCGGACGATAGGGGCGTGGAAATCTATGCTTTCAGCTTGAAAGCGAAACAACAGAAATGGTTGGACGATATTTACACAGCCTATGAGCAAGATCGCTACACGGCAACTAAATCTTTTCGCAAGGATGCGAGCGGAACACCTGTAAAAACCAAAAAGGGCGAGTTTAGAGCCACTACAGGCGCTAATGATATCTTTGTTAAGATTCCGAAAGTGAAGGTCAAGGGCGGTGGTATTACGGTGATACCGGGCAACGTTGCGTTTTCGAGTGCAGGACGATATCTTTTCGATTACGGAAAAGACTACGAGCGGAGTTTTACGTTGGGCAATAGTTTGCAAGATAACGTGCTGATCCTTACCAAGGATGACAATGTTGATACAAAACTGCGCTATGCTTACGCGATAGAATGGGCGAAACGACCGGAAACCGGGACGATTGAGGGGCGTATTTGCTTCATACATTCTATGCGTCCGGATGTGCTCGAACAAGAAAAGCGAAGCCGCGCCGAAGCTGACGCTGCGAAAGAGGCCGGACAAGTGGATGGCTGGACACAATGGGGTAGGCAACTGGGCGAACTTGCCATTGACCGAGGCGCTATGGAAACTTTGGAGCGCTTATCCACAAGATTGGGCGAGCTGACTACGGCCTTTGGGAATGAAGCATCGAAACTCTCGCCTGCAGAACGGAAGCGGCGCGAAAAAGAGATCAATGCGCTGGCCGACAAGATTAACAATTTGGCGCAAAAGTTGCAGAAAAGAAATGGCAGCGGCGTTGTCTCTTTCAGCAAAAACTTCCCTTTCGACGATGAAGCGGAGGCTGCGGAAATGAGTGCCGAGGATTTCTTGTCGAATTTTGAGGGCTTGCGCAGGGCATTCCAAAGCAACGGCTATCTGCACCCGACATTGGCCAACCGCTTATTGTCGCTCTGTAAGGACAATGCGCAAAACTTGTCGCAAAACGAGCGGGAAATTTGCGCAAAGGCATTGGATGAATTAGCACAACAGACGAGTGATTCATTTACCATAGGACTTTTGAAAGAAGCAAAAGAACAGGTGTATAAGATACCAAAAAACAAGGCGAAAAAATAGCGATTCGATTTCGCTTAGACAATACATAATATAACCGATGGGCTTTCCCCTCCTCACTCGGATGCATCTGAGAGAGAAGGGGGAAGCCTTCTTAGCAAGAAAGATGAGCGTAGGGGCGGTAAGAATTATAGTGGTAAGCGGAGAATATAGGCTCTTTGCGGATTTAGCGACTTGCTATGTCAACGCTATCAAACGTTATGCGATCGAAGGTAAGCGCTTACGGCGGCCGGCCGGGATGGGCGCGCGGCTATGGGCGGTGAAGGTTTGCGGCGCGGCGATGCGGACAGAATGATCCCCTTTGTTGGGATGCCGACAAGAAACGGTCGGTAACTCAGCAAAGGGGATTGTTGTGCGCCGGCTCATTGCCGTGGGGCGGCTATGAGGCGCAAGCGAAAAAATGTATTACAACTTCACTTTATACGTGGAGGTCTTGCCGGCTGAAACGAGGCGGACGATGTACGTGCCTTTCTCCAATTGCGCACCGATCGGGAGGAGACGGCCGTCAGTTGTGTAGACTTGGAGCGTATTGTAGCGGCCGTTCACTTGAATCTGACCATTGACAATCGCGATGGAAGCTTGCTCGCCTTGGTTGATGTTGCGGATGCCGGTCGTGTTGTTTTCGGGCACGGGGAGGCCGTTGTTGACGCCCGCCTTGATGATCCAGATGCCTGACTCTTCCTCTTCGTTGAGTTTGTTAACGAACTCCTGCTTTTTCATGTCATCGTAGTCGACACCAATGCCGGTTGAGTAGCTGCTACCATCCTCCATTTTTGCGTAATAGCTGTTGAAAATCGTTGTTGGGAAAGAGCCGGGGACGATGGGGTCCATCAGTGTCGGCGAACTATAGATCAAAGCGCCCGCCTGATAGCAATTGGTGATCTCGATAATGCTGCCATCGTTGGTCTCAGCCGTGCTTCCGATGATGCCGCCGATGGTTCCGTCGGTTGCACCTTGTTCGTTGAGTGCGCTAACTTCGCCGGTGTTGTAGCAATCTTTGATGCTTACGGAGCGGATTATCTGCCCGATGATGCCGCCGGTGTTGGTGCTGTGCTCTGTGATTGTGGCGCGGTTGCCGCAACGCTCGATTTTTGTGCCATCTTGCGTGTTGGAGCCGACGATTCCTCCGGTGATGCCGAGGTAGCACGTGAGGGGTGCGTCGTTGGTGCAATCTGCGATTTCGCTCGCTGCGCCTCCGATGAGTCCGCCCACAATGCCGCCGCCGTAAAATCTGTGGCAGTTGACTTCATAATCTTTACCCGTGTGGCAATTGATGATCTTTGTGCCGTTCATACCTACACCTACGATGCCGCCGATGATGTGGTCGCCTTCGACTTTACCACTTGCGATGGTAAGGTTCTTGATCGTGGCGCCGTTGACGATGCCGAAGAAACCGAACATTGCGTAGTGATCATTGCGGAAAGTGAAGTTGCGGATGCTGTGGTTGTTGCCATCGAACGTACCCATAAACGGGCGAATTCTGGTCGGGTCATCAGCGGTGCGATCAAAGCCGTTGCCGATGGGGCGGAGATCTTCTACGCCTTGGAGGTTAATGTCGTTCTCCATACGGAAGAATTTGCCGGCGAAAGTGTTTTTGTCCTCCTCCACAGCCTTGGAGAGGGCTTTCAAATCGTCGACAGTCTTCACGAGGTATGGGTTGGCCTGCGTGCCTTCGCCGCCACTGAAGGCCGGTGCTTGGGCATTTTGGCGGAGTTGTTTGATAGCGCCTGCCTTGTGTGCTTGTAAGTATTGCTGCAAAGTGAGCTCTACTTGAGTCTGCATTTGTTTTGGGGTGACGTCGGCCATAGATAATCCAGGCAGACAGATCGCTGCTAAAGAAAGAAGCAACGTAGCGTTGAGGTGTTTCATATTTAGGTCTTTAAAATGTTTTGTTTGCTTGCACTTTTCCAAAATATTATCTTGCGCAGGGGAATTCTGGTGGCGGAAGAAGGTCGCTCAATCTGCTCATACTGCGCTCCGGCAGCGATGTTTTCTGCCGGCGTACCTCTACATCTTGCCTTAATCGGCAAAATGAGGAACAAGATCACGGTGCAAATATATGATTTTAATTTTAGGCAAGTAGAAAAAATCCAAAAATGTAGTTAAGTTTTTTCTCAGTCTGGTTTGCATTGTTGGAAATATAGAGGCTATAAGCGGCCTTCTTGCTCAAAGATCGCAAAAATGCGTTGTGATTGATTTAGAAAAAGCGCCTCTCTACACCAAATAAAATAATGAGTATTAATGATCGGATTTTTTTATGGATTTTTTCCCGCGTTTTTCCTGCATATCTATAATATTTTTACTTACTTTGTGGATTGATAGGCGCAAAGTTGGTTTTATGATACTCGTAGCGCAGATAAAAAACCGAAAAGACCATTTGGTGAAGGTTGGAGCAAGACCGCGAGCGGCTTACTTCAATATCGATTCAAGCCACCCCGGAAACTAGCGAACGCAAAGCCGACGAGGCGCGATTGAAGCAGGATGCCGGTAGCGTAAATAGGATATATTAAATAACAAATTAAAATATCTATCTAATGAAAGCACAATCATTTATCCGGAGAATCGCTATGGCGTTCTCTTTATTTCTGTTTGCCGCGGTTGCGGTGGCTGAATCGTCGATTACGTTTACGACCAATCGGAAAGTAGGCGAGAAACTCACGCTCGTAATTGGGGCAAATGGGGGCGTAAGGTTTGATGGTGCGTCGGGCACATTTAAGAATTATAGAGAGGTGCTTTTTACGATCGAGAAGCAAACCATTACCATCACGGGCGAGATCGAATCTTTCTCTTGCGCTGGTTGTGAGATCACGGCTTTAGATGTGACCAAGGCGCCCGAATTAACCTTTCTTAGTTGCGAAAATAATGAAATTCAGACATTGGATCTGAAAGAAAACCTACTTCTCAGAAGTTTGTATTGCCAAACGAACAAACTTAGTGAACTTAACATCGCGAAGCAGAAAGATCTGGGTCTTCTCTCTTGCGCAGAAAACCAATTGTCGGCGCTGGATGTTACAAACAACGCGGATTTGCAAGAGCTGTATTGTTATGGCAATCAGTTGACCGAACTGAAAGTTGATCACTTGCAAGACCTCAGAAAGCTTTCGTGCAGCGACAATCGACTCGCCGCGCTCGATGTTACGAAAAATGCGGACCTCCGCGCGCTTTTCTGCTTTGGCAATCGACTCACCTCGCTCGATGTCTCAAACAATACGGCCTTATATCAACTCTCTTTCTCAAATAATCAGATTACCGCGATAGATCTTTCTAAGAATAAAGACCTTGAGATTTTGTTTGCGGAAAAAAATCCTTTGGCACAGTCGCTCGATGTCTCACATTTGACAAATTTGGAGCAGTTGTATGTGTCACATACCCATTGTAAGTCGCTCGATCTCCGCAACAATGCGAAGTTGACAGCGCTTTCCTGCTCCCACAATCAGTTGCGTGGCTTGGATCTTAGCGATAAGCCCGAGTTGCGGTTAGTATGGATTCAAGACAACTTGATGAATACAGATTCCATGCACGTTTTAATCGAACGACTTCCCACCCGCATTCCTGCAATGTACGGCCGTCTGGTGATGAAAGATGCTGAGGTGGCCGACAGTAACGTGTGCTTCCGTGAGGATGTAGAGAGAGCCAGCAAAAAGTATTGGACTTTACTTGAACTTCACGGAGATTACACGTCGACTTACGAGGGTGTGATCGACGGCCTCAATCAAGCGTTTGCGCAAAAGCTGATTTGCCGCTACGAAAACGGACTGCTCACACTGCAAGATGCCAAACCCAACGTAGCCTATACCGTTTACGATCTACGTGGTCGAATTTTGGCTCAAGGCAGGACTGATGCTCGCGGTCGCGTTAGCCGGATGCTCGCCGCAAGTGCTCATCAGCGCCTCATCATAAAGGTAGCCCAATGCGGCACGCTCAAGATCTAAGATCAGTAGCGCCGCATTTTCTGTCGCTCAAAAGCGGCCTAAGCCACACAAAGCCCGAACTCCTACGAGTTCGGGCTTTGCATTATATACATTCTTCTTTGCGCCCCTTCGGTGCGATCTATACCATATTATATATAGGCCCTTCGCGCGGCCGTTTTATTGCGCCAAGAGTTTCTTAACCTGGTCAGAAATAGCCTTACCATCAGCTTTTCCGGCCAAGCGCTTTGAGGCTTCGCCCATTACGCGGCCCATATCCTTCATCGAAGTAGCCCCCGTTTCGGCGATGATAGCCTTCACGGCGGCTTCAAGCTCTTCCGGCGTGAGCGCCTTTGGCAAATACTCCTCGATGATCGTAGCCTGCGCCGCTTCCTCTTCAGCCAAGTCCGGCCGGCCTTGTTCCGTATAAAGTTTGGCCGTATCGCGACCTTGTTTAGCCAGTTTCGACAAGATTTTGAGCGCTTGCGCGTCTGTCAACGTGTCGTTTGCACCCGGCGCCGTCTTCGCTTCGATGAAAAACTTCTTGATATTGCGCAGCGTTTCAAGCCGTATTTTATCCTTAGCCTTCATAGCTGCTACGATATCTTTGCTGATTTGTTCAAATAAGTCCATAATCAAAAATGTTTATGATGATTACTGTTAATCAAAATTGATGATAAGTGGCTCCGACTCCTCTTTCGCGGCATCCGATACGGCCGATTGCGGCACTCCGCTTCGTGCGGCTTCCAATGCTTGGCGTATTTGGCGCGCCATCTCCGGTGTGCGGTTTCGCGTAGGCACACTTTCGAGCAATTCCGGCAAGTCGCCGTTGATCAGATCTTCTAATTGCAGGCGGATGATAAAGGTGTGCGGGCGCTTTTGGCGCTCTCCCGAACCGTAGATGCGCTCACGGCGGATCGCCCGTTTCGTGCGCTCGTCTTCAGAAAGTGCGTCAGTTTGCTCCGCCTTCTCATTGAAAAGCCCAAAGCCGGACGCCAGAATCGTCACTTTGATTTCGTCGCCCATAGCTGCGTCGGGCACGAAACCCCATTTGAAATATGGGTTGCCATCGAAGCGCGTTGTGAAATGCTCTATTTCGCTCATTTCGTCTATGAGTAAGGCTTTGTCCGGCTCCGAACTACAAGTGATGGCCATGGCTATACGCGTGGCCCGGAAGATGTCTTTATTATTGAGTAAGGGCGAATAGAGCGCATCGCGAATGGCTCGCGTGACGCGCTGAGGCCCTGTGGCGTGTCCCGAAGATATGACGGCCAAGCCACCTTGATGCAAAACCATATTCACATCGCGGAAGTCGAGGTTGACACGGCCGCGCATTTTGATGATTTCCACAATACTCCCGACAGCTTTTGTCAGTGTTTCGTCGGCTTTCTTAAAGGCATTGATGACAGTGAGGTCAGGATAAATTTCTCGGAGTCGTTCGTTGTTGATGACGAGTATGGCATCAACCTCTTTGGCCAACCTTTCGACGCCGTCTAAGGCTTTATCGACTTGCCGCTGCAACTCAAAAAGAAACGGAATCGTCACGATGGCCACCGTAAGCAGCCCGCGCGATTTTGCTTCTCGCGCAATGATCGGCGAAGCGCCCGTTCCCGTTCCACCGCCCATTCCCGCAGTGATAAAGACCATCTTCGTATCTTCGTCAAAGATGTCATCGATCGCCTCCAAATCGCCCTCAGCCAGTGCTCGCCCCGTCTCCGGATCGCCGCCGGCTCCAAGTCCGGGCCCAAGCTGCAGACGATCGGGCACCGCACTACTTTCAAGCGCTTTCCGGTCCGTATTGCAGACGAGGAAGCGTACGTCGTGGAGACCCTCACAGTACATGTTGGCTACAGCATTTCCACCGCCGCCGCCTACGCCTATCACTTTGATGATCGAAGAGCGCGTGCAGTCGACAGGTTCGATAAGGAGTTCGTCGTTCATTGTTGATGTTCAGCGCAGAAGCGCTTATGTTATGGTCGGTTTGTTAACTATTTTTGTGGTGTTTGACTGAACGGCCGGGGCGTAGTTCTGTAGCTGCGATGGGTTCGGCTGCCGGCCATTTTTGCAAAACTAACAAAAAAAGCGGGAGATCATCTCCTTTTTGCCGTCTAACTGAAGATTTATTTTGTGCGATCAGTCGGCGTGCGCCGTCATACCAAAAAGCGGCGAAACGGGCGGTACAGCCAATTCATCAGTCGGCGTAAATTCGGATGTCGATACGACAGGCAGTCGACAACAACAGTATTTTCATACGTGTTAAACGTATGAAGCCCCTGCGAAAAGCGCGGATCGGTAGCGTGGAGGCGCACCCCGCTGCCGACGCTCCAACCCGTGTGCGGATCATAGTTTAATGGCTGAAGCAGAACGCCCTCGCCGTAATGACGATTGCAAATCTGCGCGGGCCGATAGAGTTGCCCCTCGAAGCGAAAGAGGCTGCCGGCATTGCGCGCAATAAATTCCGGAAAGCGCAAATGAGACGTGACTTCATACGCATCGCCTTGCTTTTTCAAAAAATACAGCGTTCGCCCGTAAGGGTCCGCATCCATCGAGCCAATGAGCCACTCTTCGCCGCCCGATTGATGGAATACGACATCGACAAGCGGCACTTTCGTTAGCAAACGATCGAAAACAAAGGCGTCTTGCGCGCGATCGTAGCGAAACAGGCTATGTTCGCCGGAAGCAATGTTTTCCGGATGGATGAAAATTTCGCCATCGCGGCGCACAATCTCCGGGAAACTCAAATGCGTGGGTAGGCTAAGAACGGTCTTTGCCTCGAGTATCTGCCCCGTCGTGCGCGCTATGGTCAGGCGTTCGATGTGTCCCTGCAATTTTTGCTCTACATAAGCTTCCACCAAGAGCGTGATCTCGCGCGGCGAAACGTCTAAAATAAACGGATCGCCATACCAAACGCCTTTTTCGGGCGCTTCGATGGGCACGAAACGCAAGGAAGCGCCGGCCAAAATATCGGCAAGCGGCGTCGTAACCAAGGCCACGCGCCAACAAGAGCCGACCAGCGGCGCCAAACGTTCCCGAAGATTAGGCATAAGCCGTCATATATAATATAATGTGTCAACGCATCGCGCACGTTGAGCTGTTCGCCGTCGGCGTGCGTGCGATTTCTGTGGTAGCGACACGGATGTGATAAGTATACAAAGTTACAAAATATATACCGTTGTCGCCGTTTCGCATCGCTACTTTCTCCGTTTTGAGCGGAAAAGTCAAGATCGTCGGCCGTCGAAGCGCACCTTTTCAACCTGCCCTTGCTTTTAGCTTATCTTCTAACAAACGCTGCGCCGCGAAGTTCCGTTTTCGGAATACGCATTCTCTACTCTCTGCTGCTGCCACATTTGACGCAGGCCGGTGGCGGCGCAAAAAGGTGCTTCGCCGTATGTTTTTTTATGCCTGCAATGCCATTCGGCGATTGTTTGGTGCCGCCAAACTATTGTTTGCTCCCACCAAACTATTGTTTGCCCCGACCAAACCATCGTTTGCCCCGACCAAACGATACGAGACCTTGAATAGGGAGGTGCAAAAACCAACTAATCGGGCCGATGATTTGCGGTCAATTTTTCGCAGGCTATGAGCACCTTTTGCCCATCGCAGAGCGTCGTGGCAAACCAATAGGCCTCGCCGCCCTCTTTTACGTGGAGCTTCTTTCGGAGTGCGTCTACCGTCAGCGGAAAGTTGCGCACGGTGATGTTAGCCCGCTTCGTGTCGCCGCAGAAAGCTTTCAGCGCTGCCTTGTTCATTGTCGTCGTGCGCAGACAGCGGAAGCTGCGGCCCGGAAAGTCGGCGATAAGCTGTGTGGATGTATATAAATGACTGTTGGGATGCAACTTTTTCAAGTCGAATCTGAGAGCCGGCAATTTGAGTGCGCCCGCTTTCAAAAGCGCCGCCGAAGGTTCGTAAAGAAAGGTCTCAACCTCGGCAGTAAAAGTGCAATTTGCGGCGGTTTCATCGGCAGTTTTGAAAGAAAAGTCCACCCCGTCTCGACAGTGAATCGATGGCGGGCCGTCCGTAGGGCCCAGCAGTAAAAGCAAGTCCTTACATTCTCCTTTTTCAGCAAACACGTGGACCTCGCAAACCCGTTCCAAATCGCTCACCGCTGTGTGCCAATCGAGCATCGGTGAGAGTTTCAAGAGCGTATAGCGCGCCTTTTCGCGCAGCAAGGGTAATATATCCATCACGTTGGGCTCGCAATCGGCCAAACTCACGACCTTCCGGCCCGCTCCATCGCGCCGCGCCGGATCCAACAAGATGAAATCAGCCGGCGGCATAGCCTGCAAATAAGCTACCCCATCGGCGTTGACGAAGTGTGCATTGTGCAGGCCCAGCAAGGGGAGATTATGGGTTGCCAATTGGCACAAATCCGCCTGCTGTTCCACGTAAACCGCCTCGTCAAACAGTTGTCCGAGATAAAAAAAGTCAACTCCGAAGCCGCCGGTCAGATCTACCATCCGCCCACCTGCGGGCAAATGGCGGCGAATGACCTCCGCCTTATAGCGTGCGGCCGCTTCGCCGGAGCATTGCTCCAACGAAAGGCGGCGCGGATAGCGAAGTCGCGGCTCGGCAGCCCACGTTGATACTTTCGCGTTCAACTTCTGCCAACCCTCGATCTGACGCAGGATGTATTCAGCCTCTTCGCGGGGTCTGTCGGAAAGCATCAGTGCCAGTGCAGGCACACTTTCCGTGCGGTGATCTCGGATAAAAGCTTCAGCGTTTTCCATAAAAAGCCCTCAAAAATGGCGGTTTCATCGCTTATCGGATGAGTTTGTAATGCGCCTTGGCTTGTGCGCGAGTTTTGAAATTAAAATGCCACCACTCCGTGCGCAACACTTTGAACCCCCCGACCGCCATTACGCGCCGCAATAAGCGCCTGTTGGCTACGGCCGCCGGAGAAATGCGCTTTTGTTTTAAGAATTCCTGCTCCAAATTGACGTGCGACAAACGCCCCATATAGTCGATCTTCGTTCCCATCGGGATGGTGTCGCCCGTCGCCGCGTTGCAGAGCGTTATGTCTACGGCCAAGCCGTAATTGTGCAAGCCTCCGCCGTTGGCCGGATTGCTCACGTAAATGCTTTTGGGCGTCCCTGCCACGACATTAAACATCTTTTGTTGCACCGACATCGGACGTGCGGCGTCGTAAACCTTGAGCGAAAGATCCGGACGCAAGCGCTTCAGTTCGGTTTGTGCCCGTTTCAGCGCCGCGGCCGTGGAGGGAAGGAGGTAAGCCGTGCGAAGTTCTGTATAAAGAACCTGCCCCGTGAAGTTGTCGGCGCGGCCATACATCAAGCTAACCTGAATCGTGGGATCCACGCTGCGGAGGTCGACGAGTCCCTGCCGCTCCATTGACAATTCCGTAGGCGTCTTCGTAGGGACGGCGGGCGTTTTCTTCTGCGCAAACAGGAGTGAGGCCGCTGCGCAAAGCACCAAAAGAAGCGGCCGATGCGGGCGGATCATCGCACGTAGTGAATATAGTCGGCCTTGCGCGGTTTTTCGGCCGTCGGGAGCTTGTCGGGATAACCTACAATGCAATGGCCGATGCCTTCATAATCGCCTTCGATGCCCCAAGATTTGAGCAGTGACTTGCCGGCTTCGCTATCAAATTCTTCCTTGGCGCGATGTATCCAGCAACTGCCCAAGCCCAGTGCGTGAGCAGCCAATTGCAGATTCTCCATAACCGAAGATCCATCGTAAATGTATGTGTGCTTCGTGCGGTCAGCCAAGACGACGAGTACGACGGGCGCGCCATAAAACGGGTCGGCCTTGGTGCCGAGGATTTCAGCGTTCATTTGCGAGAGCTGATCCCGCACTTCCTTGTTCGTGACGGCGACGATGATCGGCGCCTGTGCGCCGCGGCCCGTCGGGGCAAAAGTGCCGGCCGCTAAGATCTTGTCTAAAATCTCTTTCGAGGGCATTTCGGGGCGGTAAGATTTGCAACTGCGGCGCGTCAATAGGGCTTCTAATGCTTCCATGTGTGTGTTGATATGATAATAATGCGATGGCCGCCGCGGCAGATGGATTTTAAGAAAAGGAATGCCATCTTTGGGACTGACCCATCTAAATGTTGTCGCTACAAAAGTACGATTTCTCGATGAAAAGTGGTAATTTAGTAGGCGGAATGACGACCGAAAAAACTGCGCGAACTACTTTTCCTACCCGCCGAAAAGACGTAGCAGCAAATAAATCGCAAAAAAAATGCCAAATCCAAGTAACATTTTCACTACATAGGCGTCTACTTTACAGAGGGCCACAAAAAGAGAACTACAACCCGGTGAAAGAAATCGATTTCCGAGAAGATCTGCTCCCGCTTAAAAACAAACTGTACCGCTTAGCGCTCAGAATTACGCTCGATACAGCCGAAGCGGAGGACGTTACGCAAGATACGCTGATACGCGTATGGACAAAACGCGAAGAACTGGGCGGTTTGAACTCTCTTGAGGCTTATTGTCTGACTGTTTGCCGCAACTTAGCGCTAGATAGGCACGACAAAAAAGAAGCTCAAAACCTCTCTCTCGACGTAGCGTATGAGGCTGCCGATCGCTCGCTTTCCGCTCAGGAGCAATTAGAGCACGATGAAAAGCTGCGACGCGTGCACGAATTATTTAATAGCTTGCCCGAAAGGCAGAGAAGTGCAATGCAACTACGCGACATCGAGGGGAAAAGTTACAAGGAAGTGGCCGAAACGCTCGGCATAACGGAGGATAACGTCAAAATAACCCTCTTCCGCGCCCGCCAAGCCATCAAAAAACAATATCTAAAAGAAGAAAGTTATGGATTATAAGTACATCGAACAGCTCTTGGAGCGCTATTGGGAGGCGCAGACCACGGAGGCCGAGGAAGCTATCCTGAAGACTTTCTTTGCGCAGCCCGATGTGCCCGCTGCTTTGGAGCGCTATCGTCCGCTTTTCGCTTACGAAGAAGTGCAGCAGTCGGTCGGTTTGGATGCTGACTTCGATGAGCGCTTGCTGAAACTCATTGCCGCGCCTACCAAGGCCGACGAGCCGATGCAGCAGATGCAAAAGCCATCGCCTACATTGAGAGTAAAAGCCCGTCGCGTCAATGGCGGCATCAGTCTCCGCCCGTTCTTCCAAGCTGCAGCCGCAGTGGCCATCGTCGTGTTGGTAGGTATCGGCGCGCAGAAGTCGTTTAATCGCGATAAGGAGGCTTGGGATTACAACCCCAACAATTATAGCGACACTTACAACAATCCGGCGCAGGCCTACCACGTAGTAGAAAGCGGCTTGAATATGTTTCAGCGCACCGCCTCCGCCGATTCGACCAAGGAGCAATCGCCCGAGGTGGAAAAAGATCCGATAGTCAATGAGGAATAGAATACTACTGCTGATTTGCGGCCTGTTGATGTGCATCGCGGCCCAAGCGCAGGTTGAAACGGACTTCGCTTCAAACTACTTGAAGCTGTATGCGACAAACACTTCGCTTTTCTGCCAGACCGTGAGCCCGACGATGATCAACCGAATGCTCTCGATGAAGACCTTGCCCAAGGATCGGCAGGCGCAGCAAGCGCTGCAATGCATCAAGAGTGTGCGCATTGTCTCCAATAAGAACGCTAACGAGACGGCGGGCTTGTTTGACAAAGCAAAAAGTCTGCTTCAGCAGAACAGCGATCGCTTTGCACACTACAACGACTACGACGGCAAGACGATTTACGTGCGCCGAAAGGGCGATACAATTGTAGAGGCTGTGCTGCTGACAAAGACGGATGGGCGCTTATACGTAGTCGACGTCACCGGCAATATGACTGAAGCCATTATCAAAAGCTTAACAAATTCGTAAAACAAGATACAAACATTGGTCGATCCGCATCCGGCGGAAAATATACAAAACATCACTGCTCTATTAAAACATCAGAATGAGAATGTGCCGCAGGCATTTCTCTCCCACGTATCCGGCGGGATCAGAATAGCGGGAAGTTGACAACGAAAGTTGCGCTTCCCGTTTTTCGTACCCTTTCGGGAAAGAATCCGTCCTTGCCCTGCGTCGCTCGGCTCGACTGGCTGCTCACCGTGGCCAATTGTGGGAGGATAATGATGATTTTCTGAAATACAAGGCTTTGCCGCGCCAGCTGCTAACGGTATAATGAGGGCTGCAATGCTTGACGTTTGCCCGACAAAAGTCGGATTTTTTTTACTATTGATCGGCGCTTTTTGCACAAGGTCCTGACTACGTGTGGTCCCGCACGGCTTTCTTTGAGGCTTTCAGCGCTCTTGCAGCTTTTGCTATCGTGAGCGTAAGCCTTTTTCATCACGAGCGCAAACCTTTTTTCTCGTGAGCGCAAACCTTTTTCATCACGAGAGCAAGGTCGCGAAGGCGAAAGGAGTGCATCGCGAATGCCATGCCGCGCATAAAAAAATCGGCCCCCATTGCCTGCTGAATGAGTGCAACGCGGGGCCGATTTTACGTTGGACAGCGCTCAGTGAGCTTGCTGTCTTTTAATTAGAGCCATACGTGGCCTGATTCGCCATCGCTGTCGTCCCAAATAAATTTCTGATAGTCGGTCAAAGCCTCCGTCCAAGTCAGGTCAAAGGCCTTCATGATCGCTTGTATGAGTGCGTTGCCGGCTGCATCGTAGCTGTTTTCGGGCACTTTGCTTACATCCGTGCTGCTTTCAAGTCCGTCAATGTATTCTTCGCGACTTGCGTAAACGACGATGGGCACGGTGACGTTAATATCCGAAGTGCCGAAAGCCTGGCTGTAAGCCGAGCGCTTGTAGAATGGGTCGAAGTCGCTCGCAGCCGGATCTTTCTTGCCTTTGAATGCGTGCCAGAGCTGTATGCGCAGGTCAAACTTTACGCGATTCTTTAAGAAACGCACTGCGCCTTTGAGTCCTATCGGATTGGAGCGGCCCGTAATTTTTGCTTCGCCGCTGTGGTGCGTTTTATCCCAAGGCGTTGTGTCCGTATATTTATAGTCAATGTAGTTCGTAGTCTGAGTGCCGTCGGCCAAAGTTGCGCCGGTCATTAACTCCGTTGCGTTGGAGGTGGTAAAATAATGCTGATGGAGGTTGTCCTGTCCGCCTTCTACGAATTGATTATTCATAAGTTGTCCCTTCTTATCATAATATTTGATGAACAGAAGATAGACGGGGGCCGGCGTAAAGCTGCTGCCGGTATTGTAATTGGCCGACTGGCGCACGAAGAACGACTTCTGGCTGCCGTCAGCATAGCCCCAGCCTTTGCCTTCCTTGTTCTCAAAGGCGATTTCTTGCACCTTTTTCAGATACTTTGCCTTAGTTTCGGGGTCCTGATGAGCACCTCCTTCCACGTCGATCTTGTTCCAGTCGGCGTGCATGTGGCATTCGTAGAGTTCAATCACCATCTTCGTGGGATCTTCGTGACCCTTCTCTTCGATAGGATTGGGGGGTGTGACCGGATCATTGCCACAAGCCGTAAAAGTTACGGCGAAAAAGAGGGCGAACACGGCCGCCGAGATTAGTTTGATTGCATTACGTTTCATAATTCTCTGTGTTTATAAAATGATTATTGTATGTGGTTTTTTGTCTAAAAGAGCCAGTTGACCTGCAAGCGAACATCGCGGCCCATATCGTGAGCATAGTAACGCGAGCGGTTGGTGTACTCCTTGTAAAGCTTATTAAAGAGGTTGTCGACCGTGAGCGAAAGGCGCAGCTTTTGCCGCCCGCCGAGTGCCCATTCCGCACCTGCTTCGACACCAAAAAGATGGTAGGCCGGCGGCGTGAAATTAACCAAATCGCTGGCCGGATTAAAGCGCCGCTGTTTGGCGACAAAGCGGTGGCGCAGACTGATCCAAGGCGCCGTCTTTCCCCACTTGATGTCGCTCAGCCCGACTTCTTGATCCACGCGCCAAGAGGGAATGTAGGGCAAGTAGGCCCGCGTCTTGCGCTCGTTGGCCCAAATCAGCGACGTTTGCAGATGGTAATGAAGGAATTTCAGAGGCCGCAAATCGAAAGCAGCATCGAAACCGCGGAAAAATGCGTCGGTTTGCTTGTATTGGAAAAGCGGATACGAGCCGGAAATAACCGTTATAAACTGATGCGTAGGCTCGTCGTAAATATAACCGTTGATCCATTGCACAAAGGCTTCAGCTTTGAGGCCAAAAAGCTTGCTCCGGTAGTCGGCAGATACGATCCATTTCGTGCTTTGCTCCGACTTCATATTCGCATCTCCGACGACAAACATTCCAGATCCCAACTCGTTGCCATTACTGTAGAGTTCGTGGACGTGAGGTGCGCGCCAAGCCAAACCAAGGTTGGACGTCAGCGAAAAAGCATTGGATGGCTGCACGTGAAAGCCCAAGTTGTAGGAAAGATTGCTGAATTTGTGATCTCCGGTATAGAGTTTTCCGGTATAATCATAGCCCGCTGCGCGCGTCTGTTGGTGATCGAAGCGCACGCCGGCCTCACCGCTCCAAATGCCCTTCCGATATTTTTGGATGAGAAAAGCCCCCGCATCGTATTCCGTGTAGTTGGGGATGAGCGAAACCACGCCCGTGCCCGCTTCGTTCTTGTTGCGAATGTGCAAGTACGAGATGCCGGCCTCCGATTGCCAGTTGGCGTAATCTTTAGTCCATTTTAGCTGGTTCTGAAACGAAGTTAGCGTCATACTTACTGCTGGAATGTGGGAGAGATTCATTCGTCTTACGCGAAATTCCTTGCGAATGTCGTTTTGAAAGGCTGTCTGCCAGAAGAAATGTCCCCACTTTCCACCATCCAAAAACGCTTTTCCGATGGCCGTATGGTGTACGACGCGGTGATAAGGATAGAGGATGTGGCGCGAAAACGGCAGTATGTACGTCGGGCGTCCCGTTTCGATGCGCTCCCGTAGTAAATCCTCGCTACCCAGTTGGGAACTCATCATCACGCCCTCCTTATGATCGAAGAGGCTGTACGATGTTTCGAGGCGCAGGGGGCCGTGGCGATAGCCGAGGTTCAGACTCACGTCTTGTTCCCTGTAGCCCGTGTTGTTCAGGACGTAATCTGCCGTCCGCGCATCGCCGGAATTCAGATACGTGCCCTGCACGCGCCACGCCAAGTCGCGGAGAAAAGGCATCGAACCTTCGATTGTTGCGACCGCATTGTAGCGTAGGCCGTTCGCGCCTACGAGTCCGCTGACGCTACCTCCAATATTCGTCTCGCCATAAGGCAGCGGTTTTTGTTCTAAGATAATGATGCCGCCGAGCGCCTCCGATCCATAGCGCACAGCCTCCGCTCCTTTAACCACTTGGATGCGTGCGCTGCTGTTTTTGTCAATCTCCGGCGCGTGATCGAGGCCCCATTGTTGACCGGTCTGCCGCGCACCGTTATTGATCATCAGGATTCGATTGCCATACATCCCTTGTATGACCGGCTTGGCCGTACTCGTGCCGGTCTGTATCGAACTGACGCCGCCCACCTTCTCGAGTAGCGAGGCGAGCGATTGACCCATAGCAGAGGAGATCGTCCGGCTGTTGATTTGCGATGCGACAGCGTTGACCGAGACTTCGTTTTTTGTGCCCCTAACGACCGCTTCACGCAGATTATTGGCGTAAGGGCGCAGGGTAACGATACGCTGGCCGCCGCTCAGCGTCAGATCCTGCCAATGGAGGGCCTGCGTCGTATAGCCGAGGGCCGATATTTTTAAGATTTCCTGTCGGCGCGGCACTGACGGGAGTTGGATAAGGCCGGTTGAATCTGCCGTAAACGTGGACTGCGCGTAGGATAAAAGGGCGTCTTGAATCGGTTGACGCGTTTCGCTGTCAAGAACCAGTATGGCCGGCTTTGACGTAGTGCGAAAATTGTCGGACTGCTGTGCAAGCACGTTTTGTGCTGCCATCAAACAGATTAACAATAGGCCCCGAAAGTAGTGAAACTTATGAGGGTTCATCTGTAAAAAGTAAGATAAAATAAATGATTACAAAGTTTGCTTCCTATCAACAAGTGCCGATAAGGGGGATTCTGCCCGCTTGCAAAGGACTTCCGTCTGCTGCCAACGCAATATTTGATTCGTGCGTTTGGAAACGGCCGGCGCATCGTAGCTTTTAGGCCTTACAAGCCCCGCACCGCAAAGAGCGACAAGGCTGCAAGACGGCAAGAAAGCAGAATAAACTTAGAATAAGGGTGGAGAATTGGTATTTACCGACAAGATTTGGCGGTAAACGGTCTGCATCACAAAGACAAAACGTTTGAGCGGTATCGATGTGAGTGGCTTTACAAAAACCGTAGGTTTCAAAGCCGCAGCTTTCTGAAAGACAAAATCGCAGACAACGCAGGATGCTTTAATCGTAGCTCCCGTTGTTTGCTGCATTTTTCCGAGATTGTCGGCGTGAAAGTCTGCCGTGTGGTAGTGCGCCCCTTTAAGTGTGAGCATAAAAGCGAATGTCAGCAATAACATCCACGCGTAAATTCGCCTTATGTGCTCTCTCTTTCTCATTTTCCTTCAAGATTAGACTTAGAAGGGCTGTAAAAATGGCCTAAGATGGCCTTAGTTCGGAGGCAAAGATATAGTTTTCGTCCGAACAGGCCATTGTCTTTGCTCGTTATTTTATACTATTTAACAGAGAATAATTGAGAAAAGGGCGAGATGGGTTTAATTCGCAATATTTATGATCCGATTCCTGCGCCACAGTTTCGGCTTTGTCAGCCGCTTGGGTGCAAATGGGTTTTTCAAAGCTTGTTCAACGCTTGCTAAGGGGGTTATGCTCGGGGCGCGAGGCGGACGTTTTGTTGTTTTGTGCTCATTATATGCTGATTATGCATTGATATTTAAGCAGTAGACCTTTATTTCGATTCGCACAACACGTGATGGCAGCGTTTTTTATCGTGAGAACAAAGGTGTACGCTCGTGAGAACAAAGGTGTACGCTCACGATGAAAAGGTCTTACGCTCGTGATGGTACACTGCGATGATGGGAATATATCAGTTTATAATGCGAAGTTTTGTGCAACTAAAAGAGGATTTTCGGTTTCGTTCGTGCGTTGGTCTCGTCCTGTTTCCGTTTGCGGACGTTTTGAAAGACCAACCCTAAGGGGTTGCTCAAGGGTGGGGCGCTTTAGGCAGGGTTAAGCCGCTTCGCATCTTAACCCTGCCCTGCCAAAAGACTAACCCCGATGGGGTTATTTGCGGCGGACTGAAAGGGAGGTATGAATTGTGCGGAGCGGAGATCATGTTTATAAGGGGTATTTGCTGCGGTGGGTAAGGGCTATGGGATTGCGCGGAATATAGATTGAGTTTGTTGGGATTGTATTAAGCGGTGAAACATTGGCCGTTCGATTTAGGCGGAAGCGGTGAAAATTTCATTGAGGAATTTGAGTTGCGAAACGTATTGCATTCAATCTAATTGATAAAAAGTCCTATCGGTAATTCAAATTATACAATGATGGAGCGTGCATAATTGGCCCCCGATGCTACAAATAGCGACGACAACCCCTTAGGGTTGGTCTTTTGGCAGGCCAGGGTTAAGGCACAGCGTACCTTAACCCTGGATAGGCAGGCATACATAGTGTGCAACCCCTTAGGGTTGGTCTTTCACTGTGGCAGGGTTGAGGAGCGTAGCGGTAACCCTGCCACTAACGACTGAAAGTCGTTGTTGTTGCCGATTGTTATTTGGATGTTGCTCGATGCGTTTTGGGTATTGGACGTTTTTTAAGACCAACCCTAAGGGGTTGTCAATCGCGGGGGACGTTAGGCAGGGTTAAACCGCTTCGCCTCTTGACCCTGCCCTGCCAAAAGACTAACCCCGATGGGGTTATTTGAGGCGGAATTGGTTGGCAATGGGAGGTGCGTATTAACATCCGAAACTATGGAATTGTAATTGTGAGGTTTTATGGGATATTTTGTAGATTGAAGGAAGTAAGATTTGTTTGGAATGATTAGTAGGTCAAATCAAATGTGCATTTATACAATGACAGGGTAGGCATAATTCGACCCCGATGCAACAATTAGCGACTACAACCCCTTAGGGTTGGTCTTTGGGCAGGCCAGGGTTAAGGCACAGCGTACCTTAACCCTGGATAAGCAGGCATACATAGTGTGCAACCCCTTAGGGTTGGTCTTTTATCGTGGCAGGGTTGAGGAGCAGAGCGGCAACCCAGCCACAAACGACGTGAGTCGTTGCTCTTGTCGGTTATTATTTGGAGAGTATCCGTTGCGTTCCGAACATCGGCTGTTTTTTTAAGACCAACCCTAAGGGGTTGTCGATGCGAGGACGCGTTAGGCAGGGTTAAACCGCTTCGCATTTTAACCCTGCCCTGCCAAAAGACTAACCCCGATGGGGTTATTTCTGGCGGAATGGCTTTGGAGATGGGAGGTGCGTATAAATACCCGAAGCCATGGTATTGTATTTGTGAAGTTTGATGGGACATTTTGTAGGTTGAAGGATGGGGGAATTGTTTGCAATGATTAGAAGGTCAGATGCAATGTGTATTTATTTATTGATAGTGAGCACACAATTCGACCCTGATGCAATAATTAGCGACGACAACCCCTTAGGGTTGGTCTTTCATCGTCGCAGGGTTGACGAGCGTATATTATTGTGTGAGGCTCTGTGGTGTGTTGGTTAGGTATGATGGAGGTATTTTGCCGTGGAGGCGTGTTTTATGTGTTTGTAACCATTCGTAATCGATGTCTGGTGGCGCAATAGATGATGCGGCAGACTTGCGCTTAGACGGGCAGGATACAAAAACGGCAGTCGCCCGATTTGTTTTGCGACAAACGGGGCGACTGCGTGTAGGGAGATACGAAAGATCGGACGCAAGCGGGTTGCGTCCGATCTATAAAGTTTAGGGCTTAAGCCAAACGCTTTTCGAGACGTTGACGAATAGCCTTGATGAAGTTCTCTGAGTTAACAGCAGTCGGCGTGATGCCTTCCATCAAGTTAACGAGGTCCTTCGTTACGATACCTTCGTTGAGCGTATCGAAGCAAGCTGCTTCAAGCTCGTCAGCATATTTTACCAACTCGGGGAGGTTGTCGAGCTCACCACGCTTGCGGAATGCGCCGCTCCAAGCGAAGATCGTCGCCATCGGGTTTGTAGAAGTTTCTTCACCGGCGAGGTGCTTGTAGTAGTGGCGCGTTACGGTGCCGTGAGCAGCTTCGTATTCGTATTTGCCGTCCGGGCTAACGAGTACGCTGGTCATCATAGCGAGAGAACCGAATGCGGTAGATACCATATCGCTCATCACGTCGCCATCATAGTTCTTACAAGCCCAGATGTAGCCACCCTTGCTGCGGATTACGCGAGCAACAGCGTCGTCGATCAAGGTGTAGAAGTATTCCAAACCGCGCTTGTCGAATTCTTCTTTGTACTCTTGGAATACTTCTTCGAAGATGATGCGGAATTGTGCATCGTATTTCTTAGAAATAGTATCCTTCGTAGAGAACCAGAGGTCTTGGTTGGTATCTAAAGCATACTTGAAGCAAGAGTGTGCGAAAGAGCGGATTGATTTATCCGTGTTGTGCATACCCTGGATGATACCGGGGCCTTTGAATTCGTGGATAACGACTTCTTCTTTCTTGCCGCTTTTGCCTTCGAATACGAGCTTAGCTGTGCCTTCTTCTTCGTTACGGATTTCTACGCCTTTGTAAACGTCGCCGTATGCATGACGAGCGATCGTGATCGGCTTCTCCCAGCTCTTCACTGCGGGCTTGATAGAAGGGATCGTGATGGGCGCACGGAATACAGTACCGTCGAGCATTGAACGGATAGTTCCGTTAGGGCTCTTCCACATTTCGTGGAGCTTGTATTCGTCCATACGTTGGTGGTTTGGCGTGATCGTAGCACACTTTACAGCTACGCCGTACTTCTTCGTTGCTTCAGCAGAATCGAAGGTTACTTGGTCGCGCGTTTCATCGCGATAAGGCAAGCCTAAGTCGTAGTATTCTGCCTTGAGGTCAACGAAAGGAAGGATCAATTCGTCTTTGATCATCTTCCAGAGAATTCTCGTCATTTCATCACCATCCATCTCTACCAATGGGGTGGTCATCTGAATCTTTTTCATAATGATTGTTTATGGGTTAAATTGATAAAGTTATTTCTTGCGTTGTGCTGCGTAGTAGTTCATCAGACAGCCTTGCGCCAAGATGTCGCGCTCGTCGGCCGTCAGGTTGGTGAAGAAGAGGTGGATGGGGTGTACGCCTTCAGCTGTGATGACTTGTGCGTCGATTTCTTCTTTACCTGCGAGGATTGCTTCGCGGATGCCGGGTACGAATATCATATCGCCGGCTTTGTAATCAAACGGAGTTTCCTTCGCAATGGTGAAGGGCACGATACCCCAGTTGATACAGTTGCTGCGGTAGCGCTTCGTAGCGTATTCGTAGCAGATGTTGGCGTCGCCACCTAATACTTTCTGGCAAGAAGCTGCTTGCTCGCGCGCTGAACCGTCGCCGGGGCGGTTAGCAAATACGCAAGAGCCGAATGAAGTGTTGTCGGCAGAAGCGCCAACCTTCTTCAATGCTTCGAGAACGTTGGTGGGCGTTTTACCTGCGCGGCGCTCGAGATCTTCGCTCTGGATGCGTTTGCTTAATCCTACGTACTCGGGTACGCGGCGAGAGAGGGCAAACTCAGAAAGTTTCAACGGATTGGAGCGGTAGCTTGACGTTTCGCCGGAGGGGATCAACTCGTCGGTCGTAGTAACGGGATCGTGGATAACGGCAGCCAACTCTACGAGCATGTTTTCTGCCATCGGATACATCTTAGGCCAGTCCTTGATGTTAGGGCCATAGCGCAACTCTTGCTGAGGATCTGCTTTGCCGAAGCCGTTGTAGATGCGGTGCTCGTAAACGGTCGGATCGTAAGCGTAGGGCTTGTAGTCGTTAGTGTATTCAACGTCAGTAGCTGCTGTGATTACACCGCCGTTAGCTGCAGTAGCGGCGATAGAGCGTGCGTCCATCAATGCCACGAGTGAGATCTGGCCTTGGCCGGGCTTAGAACCTTCGCGGTTGGGGAAGTTACGCGTCGTATGGCGAATACTGAAGCCGTTGTTGGACGGAACATCGCCTGCGCCGAAGCAAGGACCGCAGAATGCGGGCTTGATGATAACGCCTGCTTCGAGCAATACTTCTGCAATGTGGTTGCGGGTCGTAGCGAGGTAAACGGGTACAGACTGGGGATAAGCTGACATGGTGAAGTAGTCGTTGCCGACTGACTTGCCCCGCATGATAGCTGCTGCTTCAGCGAGGTTGTCGTACGTACCGCCGGCGCAACCTGCGATGATGCCTTGGTCGGCTACCATCTTGCCGTTCTTCACTTTGCTAACGAGGTCGATTTGTACTTTATCGCCATAACGCTTGTGAGTATCTTCTTCTACGGCGCGCAAGACAGCCTCGGGGTTGGCTTGGAGCTCGTGGATAGATACGGCGTTGGATGGGTGGTAAGGCAATGCGATCATTGATTCTTGCTTCGAGAGGTCGATGCGAATCATTGAGTCGTAATATGCTACATCGCCCGGACGCAATTCTTTGTAGAACTCGCCGCGACGGTGTGTGTCGTAGTGCTTCTTCACTTCTTCATCTGTGATCCAGATAGAAGAGAGGCAAGTCGTCTCGGTCGTCATAATGTCGATACCGTTACGGAAGTCGATCGGCAGATTCTTCACACCGGGGCCTGCAAATTCGAGCACTTTGTTTTTCACAAAGCCGTTTTCAAACACAGCCTTTACCAAAGAGATGGCTACGTCGTGAGGACCGACACCCTTGCGGGGAGCGCCTTCGAGCCAAACCAAAACTACTTCGGGTGCGTTGATATCCCAAGTGTTGCAAAGCAACTGCTTCACAAGCTCGCCGCCGCCTTCGCCGACGCCCATATTACCGAGCGATCCGTAGCGCGTGTGGCTGTCAGAACCTAAGATCATATTGCCGCACTTCACCATTGCTTCGCGTGCAAACTGGTGGATAACGGCAACGTTAGCGGGAACGTAGATACCGCCATACTTCTTCGCTGCAGAAAGGCCGAAGATGTGGTCGTCTTCGTTGATTGTGCCACCTACAGCACACAAAGAGTTGTGGCAGTTGGTCATCGCGTAAGGGAGGGGGAATTTCTCCAAACCGCTGGCGCGCGCCGTCTGTATGATACCGACGTAAGTGATGTCGTGGGACATCATTGCGTCGAACTTAATGCGCATTTTATTACCCTTACTTCCATCTACATCGTGTGCACGCAGGATGTTGTAAGTGATGGTGTTTTCCCTTGCTTCATCGGGTGTGGGAAGACCCTTTGCGTCTTTCGCAAATTCAGAACCGTTGAGTAGATAAACTCCTTCTTTAATTAGTTCTACCATGATAGTAATTTGAAATATTATGTTGATTTAGGATAATATCGCGTTGAGCAGAAAAGAGAGTGAAAGCATATCTGCACTTCCGCCCGGAGAGATATTTTCTTTGATATATCGCTGATTGAGCTTGATCAGTTCGGCCTCAGAGAAGTTGTTTAGCAACGCGCGGGCCTCTTCTTTGACCTTGGACGCCACTTGCGCGCCCTTGCGGTGGAGCACATTGGTGTCGTCGAGTTTGGTCATTATATATAATAGGGTTTTGTGGGCTGCAAAAGTGTCGCCCTTTAATTGACGTAGGTAAGGTAGCCAGTTGTCGAAAAGGTCGGGATAGCCGGCAGCTGCTTGGGCCAATGCGCCACCGACGTTATACTGTCGGCGAACGGCGTCGCCGTGTGTGCCTTTCGGGGCGGGGAAGTCGGAAGCTAAACGGCAGATGGCCGTGCGCAGGGGCTGCTCTTGAATGACACCATGTATATAATAATTGTGTGCGGCCGCAATCAGCACTAATCCAAGTGCAAATAAGGCGCCTTTATGCGTGTTGACGTTGTTTGTGGCCAAAAGCATATTTCGTTCAGCCTCTAAACCAATGTGGCGAATCTCTTCAGATGTGGGAAGTTTCTCTTGATAGCCTAACTGAGCAAGGGATACAAAATAAGGATGGAGTGTACGAATGCTTTTACTCATTAAGGTATAGTTCATATCTTGATGAGCTCCGGAGTCAAGTTGATCAACTAAGCCAGGCTTAGGGGTTGTATCCAATTCTTTTTGCAGGGCCATACTCGCAAGTTTGGCCAATAAATAAGGAATCGTCGTAGGATAAACTTTCGCTGCAGCTTCGGAGAATTTTTCTTCGGCTAAAGCAGTTCGCACCGCTGAGGCACTAATCGCTCGATCTCCTTCGCTTAATCGCGCCATTTCTACGACAGAAATGCCCTCAAGTGGGAGAATCTCGTGCATCAGTTCGTTGTAGCGCTGCGTCATTGCGTCAAGCGGCTCACTACCCACAAAGCGGATCTTAGCACCTAAAGCGGACGCTATACGCTTTGCACACAGATTGAGATCTAAGCTCATCTGCGTCGTAGCGGCTTCATCAAGTTCTTTGAGAAAATAAGTGGGGAACGTTGCCGCGGAAATACTATAATCGCTGCCTTCGCAAACGATAACGTTCCCTATGTCGCGACAACCCGATTCGAGCATCGCTTTGCGCTCGGCGTAAGAGAATTCGGAGCGATCCTCTTTGACGGGAATAACAAAGAGCGTGTCGACTTGGCGCGCTGCTTGGGCAATGAGAAAGTGATGTCCACGCGTGAAAGGGTTAGCGTTCATCACAATAAGTCCTGAAGTACCTTCACGCCGAAGGCTCTTTAGATAGCGCTCATACGTAAGCCAACCGCTCAAGCCGTTCTCGAGTAAAACAGCTTTGGGAGCTTCGGCGAGCAAATGGAAGCCGAGGCTCTCAAAGATCTTTTGATTAGAAGGCTTGGTAAAGACTTTAACCGCCTCATATTGCCTGCTCATCGCAATACTCATCAGATGTGACACGAGCGTAGCGCTAATGCCTTCGTCCCTCAAAGTATCGCTCACGGCAATACATTTAATAATGTCTTTGTCCAATCCGCCTCCGGCAAGAATCTGATCGTCGCCAACTGCTGTCACTACGGCATAATAGTCCAACGTATCCAAGCGCAGCCCGTTGGCTGCGAGGAAAGCCGTAACGCGTTCGCGGTTTGTGCGAACGGTTAAAGGGTAACTTTGTATTTCAAAGTCGTTGGACATAGTCTGCGATAAGTTGGTCTATACGTTTGTGTATTTCTTCTTGCGTATGGCTATGATCACGCATACAATAGCGTGCATCTCGATCGCAAAGTAGGCAGCGACGGGGAGCTCTTCCGATCGTTTTGCGCGAGGCGGGTGCTCCATCCTTTTGAATAACATCTACATCAAACAATCGTCCGAGCGGATGCTGTTCTTCTACATCGCAAGCTATCGTCTTCGCTTCGGGAATTGAGAGGGAGACCAGCAGATAAGCTTCGTAGCCGGTTTCCAAATCAAGCTCTTCCATCTGAAGGAGACGCTCGCCAAAAGCCGTTCGCACAGCTTCGACAGCAGCTCGCGCTACAATGAGAGATTGGGAATTACGCTTCACACTTCCCGGCATAACGACCGTCAGGCACACAAGTGTCGCCAAAGGGTTTTCCTGCAGCAATATTTGCTGTTTTGCCCATCTATTTTCGCGGCTGGCCAGAAGTTGGTCAAGCGTAACTCCCATAAAGGATAACTTTATCCCTGTATATTACGGATTACGTCGAGTACCGTGTTGTCACGATACATCACAACGCCAACCACTTTCTCGCCAAACGGCAATTCTGCGGGTTGGCCAATGATCTTTTCTGCGCGTTCTTTCAAATCGTTCAAATCAACAATCTTCAAGCCGGCAGCGCGAAGGCGTTCTGCCACTTCCGGACGGCGAGGATTAACAGCGATGCCGTATTCCGTTACGACAACGTCAACCGTAGCACCCGGCGTAATCAATGTCGTCACCTTATCTACCACGCACGGGATTCTTCCGCGGAGCAAGGGGCATACAATAATAGAAAGAGCAGAATCTGCAGCCGTATCAGGGTGCCCACCGATTGCACCACGGATGATACCATCGCTACCTACAAGCACGTTCACATTAAAGTCAACGTCTACCTCCAAAGCTGAGAGGATCACGATATCCAAATAGTGCGTTGCAGAGCCTTGCTCGTCAGCTGCGGCATATTCAGAAGCCGAAACTTCCTTGTGGAATTCATTGTTCTTCACCGATTCAGCAGCAACTTTGTCGAAAGATTGCACGTCGATCAAGCGCTTAATGAGTCCCTCTTCGTGCATCTTAACCATATGAGCCGTGATACCACCGAGCGCATAGTTCGCTTTGATGCCTTTTTCAATCATGCTTTCGCGGATAAACTTCACAGCTGCCAAAGATGCACCGCCGGAACCTGTCTGGATAGAGAAGCCATCTTTGAAGTAGCCACTATTGATGATCACCTTCGCAGCTTGTTGTGCCAACAGAATGTCGCGCGGGTTCTTCGTGTCGCGAATAGCGCCGGAAGCGATCTTTGAAGAATCGCCCACTGATTCTACCTCTACAACGAAGTCTACCTTGTGTTCTGAAATAGAATTAGGCGTGTTCGGATAGTCTACAAGGTCATCCGTTATGATCACAACCTTATCTGCATATTCAGCATCAGGAAGCGCATAGCCGAGTGAACCGCAAATAGATTTCGGATTCTCAGAGCGAGAATAGCCGGCAGCATTTCCCAATGGGTCGCAAGAAGAAGCGCCGAGGAAAGCTACGTCGATATGCAAGTCGCCACGTTTGATGGCACTTGCGCGATCGCCGTGAGAGCGGAATACAACCGGCTCATCCATCAAGCCGTGTGAAATCTCATTGGCCAATTCGCCGCGAAGACCTGAAGTCGACAAGCGATTGACTACGCCGTTGCGAATATGTTCGATCAAGGGTTTGTGTACGTCCTGCAAACTTGAAGCTGCGATGTGCAGATTCTTGAAGCCCATCTCAGCCAGTTTAGCTACGACCATGTTAACCACTTTATCGCCACCGCGGAAGTGGTGGTGGAAAGAGATCGTCATCCCATCTTTCAAGCCGCTTTGGCGGATAGCGTCCTCAAGCGTAACGACTTTCGAACAAGTCTTTTGATATTCTAAGCGAGGCGTGCCGACTTTCTTAAGATCATCAACAAATGTTTTTTTGCCCATTTTGGCAGCTGCCGCCTCGATCATAGCAGCTCTGTCGTTTATCTTATTCATTGTAAATCCTCCTTAGAAATTATGCCTGACGCGAGGGCCAAGTCGATAGTACGTTGTGCTCTGATTACTACAGGGCGGTCCACCATTTTACCGTTAACGGCAATTACGCCGCTACCGCGCTTTTCTGCTTCTTTGATGGCAGCAATAATCGTTTTAGCCTTCTCAATGGCTTTCTCCGTCGGAGCAAATGCTTCGTTGACGATCTCAATCTGGCGAGGATTGATGATTGACTTACCGTCGAAGCCCAATTGCTTGATCAGCTCTACCTCCTTGCGGAAAGTTTCCATATCGTTCAGGTTAGAGTAGACCGTATCAAGCGCGTCGATGCCGGCTGCGCGTGCAGCTACGACAATCTGTTGGCGAGCGAAGAGCAGCTCCGTGCCTTCCGGCGAGCGTTGCGTCTTCAAGTTTGCGCAGTAGTCTTCTGCGCCAAGGGCTATGCCCATCATACGCTCAGAAGCCACGGCGATTTCGTAAGCGTTGACAATGCCGAGCGTACTTTCAATGGCAGCCATAATTTTAGTGCGGCCGAGGCAGCCGATTTCTTTCTCTACGCGCTCTATTTCGCGTTCTACCTCGCGCACCTCTTCAGCTGTTTCCGTTTTCGGCATACGGATCACGTGGACGCCGGCTTTTACGACAGCCTCAACGTCTTTCTTTCCATAAGCCGTATTGAGTGGGTTGATACGCACAACCATTTCCGTGTTGCCGTAATCGATTGTTTTCAGTGCATTATGTACTAACAGGCGAGCCGCATCTTTTTCGGCCATCGTAACCGAGTCTTCAAGGTCCAGCATGATTGAATCAGGGCCGTAGATAAAAGCATCCTGCATCATTCCCGGATTATTTCCCGGGACGAACATCATAGTTCTTCTTAGTCGTTGCATAGTATTCCTTCTAATAGATGTTTTGTTTTCGGCATTAAGCCCATACGTCCTTGCCCGTAGCGCGAACGGCAGCTGCCGTCACTCGAGCACGAATTGTGCAATCCAAGGCCCCTTTGTCTGTTGCTTTAACCAGTGCGTTGTCTACGCCCAAATCGGTAAGCGTTTCTGTGATTACTTTTTTAATTTGCTCTCCGAATTGGAAAGCGACGCTGCTTTCCAGATCAACCTGCAGCGTTCCTGTTTCTGAAGGTGCGATCTGAATCAGAATATCCCCCGATTCGAGCGTACCTGCGAAAGCATTTTTTATATCCATAATATTTTACCTGTAAAGGATTAACTGTGTCTTCGTCTCAATAACGGTACAAATATGCACCCTTTTTTTTATTTGCACAAACCATTTCTCAAAAATATTTCCCGACTACACTTCTTTTTTATAACAAAATGCCAACTATCAACTCCGGCAATGCCTCCCTTTTTTACTTAATATTGCTATTCGTGTCTCGCAATTTATCTTTTCGATATCAAAGTGTCTCAAATGATTATTTTATCGCTCTCTTGCACATTTTCTCCTTTTTTGTGGCTAAAGTGATTTTTATTCTCCTTTTTGGCCGATTCCTTGTTTTTCTAAAATGTTTAATTTTGTTGCAGCTATCAGCTATATTCTGTCACTTGCCCTTCGATTTATAAAATTATTAGTCAAGCAATGCCCCCGATCAAGACTTATTCAATAAACCATAAATGTTCTTATTCCTTGTCGCCATTTCTGCCTTTCGTGGCGTCGTTTTATTGAATGTGGCTGCCCTAGTAGAAGTATTAAACTGCCGCTCCTATTGCTCGATGAGGCTCGCCTTGTTGCCATCGTTTAGAGTGCGGCCATGTTGCTTCATGTGCCTCCGTTTGCCATCGGCCGGAGCTTCTGCTGGGGCGCTGATCGAAAAGGCGTTTCGTTTGGTAGGAGCAAACGCTCATTTGCTGCGGAAAAACGATGGTTTGGCGGCAACAAACCATCGTTTGGCTCGACCAAGCTTTTAGGCGATGCCGTTTTGCGGGCCCACAAAGCGCTTTCCTGCTATGCTGCTTTGTCCTGACTGCAAAACTTTCTGCTTCTCCGATCAAATATGTCCGGCGAAGCGGAAACATGATCCGAAGGCAAGCCCTGCGTAGCGCCCTATAATCTCCTCCGCGTGCTTGCTTATAGACTCCTATATATATAATGTATACCCCTTTTTTGATGATCGTAACGGCCGGTATAGCTTTCGCGCTTCAGGACGACGTTGGCGCGGTTGCCCACTACTCTTCGTCTGCCACGAATCCTCTCCGCGACAATTCGTATCAGTATTTCACCGAATTCTTGTAAAAGCTGAAGAAAATAATTGCTCATTCCCTGCATAATGATTAAATTAGCGGCAGAATCAAAACCAGAAATCGTCATACGCATATGAAAAAACGTCACAACTATTGCATCCTCCTTGCCGGCGGAGTGGGAAAGCGACTTTGGCCGCTCAGTCGAAGGAACATGCCAAAGCAATTTCTCGATTTTTTTGGCACGGGAAAGACCTTGCTCACACAGACTTACGAGCGCATAGCCCGATTCATACCGACCGAAAACATTTATATCTCTACTTTTTTCGACTACGAAGAGATGGTCAAAGAGCAGTTGCCCGACATCAGTCCTGATAATATTCTCTCTGAGCCCGTCCAACTCTCTACCGCACCAGCCACAGTTTGGGCCTCTTACCACATTTCGCTGCGTGATCCGGAGGCCAATATTTTAGTGACTCCCTGCGACCAGCTCATCAGCGATGAAGCTACCTTCATTAGCGAGATGGAGGCAGGTTTGGACTTTGTAGCGAACCACAATGCGATGCTGGCGATGGGCGTTAAGGCCCAATGCGCCAATTCGGCCTACGGTTATATTCAAATGGGGCAAGAAAAGCGCAAAGATCTCTTTGCTGTGAAGTCGTTTACGGAAAAGCCTGATCTCGAATACGCACAAAAATTTGTCGATTCCGGCGAGTTTCTTTGGAATACGGGCCTTTATCTCTGGAATGCAAGCACCATCGTGCTCACCCTCCATACCTTGATGCCCGAAATCGACGCCCTCATCAAAAAGGAAGGGCCCACGTTTTCGCAAGAAAGCGAGATTCGCCTCGTCCGTCAGCTCTATCCGACTAATTATCACCGATCTATTGACCTCGTAGTCTTAGATAAGTGCGAAAATGTCTTTGTACAATCGTGCCGCTTTGGCTGGGCAGATATCGGTTGTTGGCCGGAGTTGCACCGCGCAGCGTCGAAAGACGTCGACGGCAATGCCGTTTTGGGTCAGTCGCAAGTCTTTTTCGCGGGCAGTCAGGGCAATCTTGTTTATCTTCCGGCTGAAAAGCGCGCCGTTATTCGCGGTCTTGACGGCTTCTTGGTTGCGGAGCACGGCGATGTGCTTGTAATTTGTCCGAACGACGACCACGCCTTGGTGAAAAAGCTCTTCAAGGAAGCCGAAATCGTCTTGGGCGAAAAATACGTCTGACGCGCTTTCCCGCCGCTCGAGTTCACTTTCCCACTGCAGCGACTTAAATCGCCGCAGTAGTAGTTCACGCCTTTGCCGCTAGGACTTTCCTTTCCCGCCGCCTTGTTTTCGGCGCAACAGTTGCGCGTGTGCGCCCCGTCCGCCTTGTTTCAACGCAAAAAACCTACTTCGCCGAATGCGATTACCGCATTCGGCGAAGTAGCATATAGACTTTAGGCCGCCCTTTCGCAGAAAAAACAGTCGTTTAATGCAGATAATCTTTCGCATGTCTGCTTTTTCTGTTTTATCTTTGTGGCAAAATAGCATTGAGATAAATATGGAAACGACCAGACAGCAAAAAATAGAGCGATTGATCCAAAAAGAATTGAGCGATATGCTGCAGCGACAGACGCAGCAAGCGCCCGGCGTCCTTGTCAGTGTGAGTCGCGTCCGGATTTCTCCGGATCTGAGCGTTTGTCGCGGATATTTGAGCGTTTTTCCTTCAGAAAAAGGCGATGAAATCGTGGCCAACATCAACGCCAATGTAAAGACGGTGCGCTTCGAACTGGGAAAGCGCGTGCGCCATCAGTTGCGCATCATCCCCGAATTGAAATTCTTCATCGACGATTCGCTTGATTATATCGAACACATCGACGAATTGCTCAAGCAATAAGCCTGCGCCCCACGCACTATGAATTTCCCCTTCTTTATCGCCCGCCGTTATCTTTTTTCTAAAAAGAGACACAACGCCATCAACATCATTTCGAGCATCGCCGTCGGAGGTGTGGCGCTCGCCACGATGGCTATGGTTTGCGTACTCTCGGGCTTCAACGGCTTCCACGACTTAATCGGCGGCTTGTTTACGAATATTGATCCGCAGCTCGAAGTTGTGCCCACGAAGGGGAAGGTGGCAGCGGCTGATGATCCGCATCTGGATGCCATCCGTAAAGATCCGGCAGTGGCCGCCTTTTCAGCCACGCTCGAAGATGATGCCCTGATTCTCTTCAGAGGGCGTCCGACGGTCATTCGCTTGAAGGGGATTGATGAACGCTATGCTGACGTTACGGGCATACGGCAGATTCTCTACGGCAATGGAAAATTTGAGCTTCAGCGCGCCAATCTCAATTACGGCATCCCCGGTTTTGGCTTGGCCAATTCGCTTGGCGGACTCAATTTCGGCGAGGTGGAGATCTGCGTCCCGCGCAAAGGCGAGCAAATCAACCTGCTGAATCCCGCCGAAAACATTAACGTTGGCACCCTTCAGAGTTCGAACCTCTGCTTCCAAGTTTACCAGTCAAAATACGACAACAATTACATGCTTTGTCCGCTCTCCTTTGCGCAGACGCTTTTTGAGAAGCAAGGCTGTATCTCCGGTTTAGAACTCAAATTAAAGTCGGGCGCTGACGAGGCTGATGTCAAGGAGCGACTGCAAAAGTTGGCCGGCCCTACGTTCAAAGTAATGGACCGCTACGAACAGCAAGAGGGAACTTTTAACGTGATGAAAATCGAAAAACTCTTTGCCTTCTTCTTCCTGACTTTCATTGCCCTCGTGGCCTGTTTCAATATCATCGGCAGTCTCTCGATGCTCATTATCGACAAGCGGGATGACGTGGACACCCTTCGCCATCTTGGCGCAACGGATAAAGATATTTTACGCATCTTCCTTTTTGAGGGCCGACTCATTACGGCGCTTGGCGCGATCATCGGCCTGCTTTTAGGATTGTTACTCTGTTTCTTACAGCAAGAATACGGTTTGCTGCGTCTCGGGACAACGGCCGGCAGCTTCATCGTCGATGCCTATCCCGTCAGCGTACACGCTGAAGACATTTTGGTGATCTTTGTCACTGTCATCGCCGTAGGTTTTCTCTCTGTGCGCTATCCCGTGCGCTATCTCGGTAAGCGTTTGCTTCGCAGTGGGCAAGCGTCTTAAAGGCGAGGGACTAACAACTGATCCTTACATCCTGTTTTCTGCGTAAAACGGCACTGATCGTAGCCGCTTTACTTTTTGCTGTGTATGCTTCCACCCCTTTCCCTTTCGATTCAGATTGGCAGAAAGGGCCGCAAGGCTTATGCTTTATCGGCCTGTCTGTCGATTTTGGAGATACTTTCACCCATTAAAAAATGCGCAAAGCCGGCCGGCGATGGGCTCCTTCCCGGCTTTTACCTTTGCGCTCACGATAAAAAGCACTTACGCTCGTGAGCGCAAACCTTTTTTATCACGAGCGCAGACCTTTTTTATCACGATGAAAAACTTCAGATGTGGGAACGAGGCGGCCCATTGTGCAGTGGGGCGCAAGACCTTTTCGGGTTTTGCGTGGATACACAATGCGTGCTGCTGACTCCTAAAAATGAAAGCCGCTACGACCTGAGAAGCATCAGGCGCGCGGGGCGGACACTGCGCAAAAAGTCCGGCGATAGGCGGAATCAGCGTGGAGAGGCCTGCGCGGCCCGATGGCGCTTGCAGGGCGCGAAATAGGCCGGCCGATTGCCGGGCTACAAAAAACTCCGCACCCACCCAAATGGATTGGGCGAGCGCGGAATCATCAATAAAAATGAAAAAGAAATTGCTTAGTCTTCGATCAAGTCGTGTCCGGTCATTTCCTTGGGCTGTGGCAGTCCGAGTATGTGCAAGATGCTCGGCGCTACATCGGCCAAGACGCCATCTTTCACCTTCGCACCCTTATTTGCCGTGACGTAAATGAAAGGCACGGGGTTGAGCGAGTGGGCCGTATTGGGCGAGCCGTCGGCATTGATTGCATTGTCGGCGTTGCCGTGGTCCGCGATGATAATCGTCTCGTAGCCGGTTTCGTTGGCAGCCGTCACAACTTCATTTACGCACTGGTCGATGGCTTTCACGGCCTTCTCGATGGCTTCGTAGACGCCCGTGTGACCGACCATATCGCCGTTGGCAAAATTGACAACGATGAAGTCGTATTTGTCAGCGCGAATGGCTTCGACGAGTTTATCTTTTACCTCGAAAGCGCTCATTTCGGGCTTCAAATCGTAGGTGGCTACTTTCGGAGAGGCAACGAGTATGCGGTCTTCACCTTCATAGGGCGTTTCGCGTCCGCCATTGAAGAAGAACGTGACGTGGGCATATTTCTCCGTCTCGGCCGTGTGGAGCTGCTTTAAGCCCCGGCTGCTCAGATATTCGCCGAGCGTATTTTGTACGTTCTCTTTGGGGAAGAGAATGTGGACGCCTTTGAACGATGCGTCGTAGGGCGTCATGCAATAAAATTGCAGTCCCGGTATGGTTTGCATACCTTCTTCCGGCATATCTTGCTGTGTGAGGACGGTGGTCAGCTCCTTGGCGCGGTCGTTGCGATAATTGAAGAAAATAACGACATCGTTGGGCTTAATGCGCCCATCGACCTTGGCGTTAACCAAGGGCTCCATAAACTCATCCGTGTCCTTGTTTTCCTCCGTCGAGCGGTCGTAGCAGCCTTGCACAGCCGCCACCATGTCCGTTTCCTGACGTCCTGTGCCATTAACGAGGTTGTCGTAAGCGATCTTCAATCTGTTCCAGCGCTTATCGCGGTCCATCGCGTAGAAACGGCCGATGATCGTAGCCACGTGTGCGCCCTGCTTTTCGCATTCCTTTTCGAGTTTTTCGATAAAGCCTTTTCCGCTGCGCGGATCCGTATCGCGGCCGTCCATAAAGCAGTGGACGTAAGTTTTGTTGCCGACGCCGTAAGTGCCGGCTATGTCGATGAGCTTGAATAAGTGGGACAATTCGGAATGCACACCGCCGTTAGAGACGAGTCCCATAATATGTAGTCCGCAGCCTTTCGCTTTTGCGTATTGATAAGCCGAAACGATTTCTTTGTTTTCAAGAATGGAACCGTCGGCAATTGCACGATTGATCTTCACAAGGTCTTGGAAGACGATGCGGCCTGCGCCGATGTTTAAATGGCCCACCTCCGAGTTGCCCATTTGCCCGTCGGGAAGTCCGACGTTTTCACCACTTGCTAATAATTTACTGTGAGGATACTCCGCGTTAAGTTTGTCGAGGAAAGGCGTCGGCGTGTTGTAGATCACATCACCTTTGCCTTTGTTGCCAATTCCCCAACCATCGAGAATCATTAACAATGCTTTTTTGCGTACCATATCGTTGTCGTATTTTGATTTCTTGTTCTGTCTTGTCGGCGAATTTACTGTAAAAACGGGATAAAAAGAAGCGGGCGTCGGCAAATTGTCTGTGAAGGTTTGCCTTTTGTCTTTTTTTTCTACATAGTGCGCGGTGAAGTTGGCAAAATGCGAGGCGATAATTCGCTCCTTGGCTTTGCTGTAATTGAAAATCAGACGGAAAGCGCCGCCGATGGCGGAGGAAAATGCACACAGCGTACCCGCTGCGGCGATGTTTGGCGCAAGGGGTACGCTGATGGGAACTTGTCGAAGCCTGTCGGGGCATTGCGCTTCCGGCAGTGGACTTCGATAAAACCGGATGGGCCTATTCGGGCAAAATACTGTCGATTACTTCCGGAAAATGGCGTTGTTCAAGGGTGTGAATCTTGGCTTCGATGGCCGCCACATCGTCGGTGGGGAGCACGGGAACGCGGGCTTGAAAAATAATCTTGCCGGCGTCAAATTCTTCGTTGACGTAGTGGATCGTAATGCCGGTTTCTGTGTCACCATCGCGCTTTACGGCTTCGTGAACATGGTGCCCATACATTCCTTTTCCGCCGTGGAGGGGCAGGAGGGCGGGATGAATGTTGATGATTTTCTGAGGGTAGGCCACGATTAGATAGTCGGGCACTTTCAGGAGAAAGCCCGCGAGGACGATGAAGTCGATCTTGTAAGATGAAAGCAGTTCGATGGTGGCTGCTGCGTCGGAGAATCGGTCTTTTGTCCACACTTCGGTGGGTACGCCGTGGTTGTGCGCCCTCACCAAAGCGTAGGCGTCGATTTTATTGCTCACCACGAGTGAGACGCGGGCGCGCTTGGAGTCTTGAAAATAGCGAATAATGTTTTCGCAATTGGTCCCGCTGCCGGAGACAAAGATGGCAATGTTGGTCATAAATGGGCGCTTGAGGCGTGAAAGTTTGCTGTGGTCGGTGTTAAGCCGTTTTTCCTGCGGGGAAAATGCGGTCGAGTTCGTCTTTAAGCGCTTTGGCAGCGCGGCCGTTTGAGGAGGAGAAGGCTACGTAGTGGCCGTGGTCGCTGTGGAGCCAGATCTTGACGCAGTATTCTCCGCTAAACTCTAAATCTGTCCGCTCGATGTCGTCGTATTTTATGGGGCGGTTGAACACAAGCAGGGTGCGCGACTTGTCGAACGTGAAGGCGTTGGCTGCAATGTCGTCAATGTAGTGGCTGAAGGCGATTTTTCGCGTGATGGGGCCAAATTCGCTTTCGATGGCTGCGAAGCGGGCGGGCATCAAGTTGGGTTCGCGCACTTCTTCTCCGGCTGGCGCGAAATGTTGTCCGAAGTTGCGGCCCTTCCATAGATAAATCAGGAAGACGATAAAGGTGAAAGCGAAAAGAAGTCCGGCTAAACAGAGCGTGTAGGCGTCTAATCCTTTTGCTTTCTCAGTGTGAAACATTACGTCGACGATAGGGAAGACGAAAAGGGCTAATATAACTTTCTTCATAATCGGATGTTGTTGTTTGATGGCTATATATAATATGTCTGAATTCGGGTTTGGCAGGCGGCAGATGAGGGCGGCGTGCCGCGGGTTGGGTTTTGGCTGCCGTGGGTTGGGATTGTCGCTGCGCGAATCGGGCGCTAATTGAAATATTTCTCTAATCGCTTGAGCGAACCTTCGAGGCAGAAAGCTACAACGCGATCGCCGGCTTGCAAGAGTGTGTTACCGTTAATCAGGAAGCCTTCCTTGCCGCGGACCATTCCGCCCAATGTCACTTCAGGCGGGAGTTTGAGGTCCTTAACCGGACGCCGCGTCACTTTAGATCCTTCCTTGACGACAAATTCGGCAACATCGGCGGTCGCCACCGTGAGGTTCTTCACCGTCGTGACGTCTGCCTTGAGTATCATGCGATAAATGTGGCCCGCAGCGAGCCGCTTTTTGTTGATAATTGAGCCAATGTCGAGGCTTTCGGCCATCGCTATGTAGTCAGAGTTCTCAACTACGGCGACGGTTTTGCGAACGCCGAGACGCTTAGCGGCCAGGCAGGTCAGCACATTCACTTCTGAGTTGCCCGTAGCAGCTACAAAAGCTTGCGCATTGTGAATTCCTTCCTCAACAAGTAGATCTACGTCGCGCCCATCGCTATGTATGAACATAACGTGTGGGTTGTTGAGTGTCGAATCCAATTGTTCGATACGATGAATGTCGGCTTCGAAGACTTTAGCCCGCATATAGTCGGGCAAATGTACAAGGGCGCGCTCGGTCGTCTTTCCGCCGCCGAGGAAGAATACGTTCTTGACGTCCGGGTAGTCTGTTTTTCCAGCTATTTCCTTCAAATAAGGAACATACTTTGGTGTCGTCATGAAGTAGACCGAGTCGTAACAGCGCAAAACATCGTTGCCGTGCGGAATATGCGTCTCGCCGTGGCGCTTAATCGCAACCACGTGAAGCGGCATGTCGGGCGCGCAAAGATCACGTAAGGGCACGTCTAAGCAGCGTGCGCCTTCGCGTACTTTCACGCAGATTAAGAGTAGCTCTCCGCCTTGCACTTCTATCCACTGGCGCACCCAGCTTCGTTTAATATTTTGTATGATTTCCTGGCCGGCAAGTTGTTCCGGATAGACAATGGAATTGATGCCTACGCTTTTAAAGATCTCTTCGTTTTGCATAAGCGCGTATTCCGGATTATCCACCCTCGATACGGTTTTCTTTGCGCCCAAGCGGTTGGCCAGAATGCAGCTCATGATATTATGCGCCTCGTCCGGCATCACGCTTATGAACAGGTCTGCCTTCTTTATGTCCGCATTAATAAGCGTGGCGAGCGAAGTTGGCGATGCGCAGAGCGTGAGCAAATCGAAGTTGGCTCCGATGTTGAGCAATTTTTCCTCATCTTCGTCGATGAGGGTTATGTCGTGGTGCTCTTTTGTAAAGAGTTTAGCCAAATGCCGGCCTATTGCGCCGGCGCCTGCAATAATGATTTTCATTTCCAGAGAGCGTTATAACCATTGGCGTGTCCCGTTGCGGCCCGCCCGGTTTGCTTTTACGTTGATGTTATCAGCTTTTGGCGAGCGTAGGATCGGCGAGGAGTTGTTTAGCTGCCTGCTTAATGCTGTCTTTATCCAAGCCTACGAGATGATATAGCTCATTCGGGCTGCCGTGGGGTACAAACTGATCCGGCAAGCCTAAGCGTTTGATGCGCGGATTCCAACCGTTGTCCGCCATATATTCTAAAATCGCCGTCCCCATTCCGCCTATGCGTGCGCCGTCCTCGATGGTCATGATTTTATCGAAGTGTTCACCGATTTCGTTCAGCATTTGCGTGTCGAGGGGTTTAAGGAAGCGCAAGTCGTAGTGAGCAATAGAAGCCTGCGTCTCCTTTTCCAGTTCCGCAATCGCATCTGCCGCCACGCTGCCAATAGGTCCGAGCGAGACGATCGCCAAATCCTTGCCCGATTTCATAATCCGTCCCTTTCCGACAGGAACTTCTTCAAGCGGACAACGCCAATCGAGCAAACGCCCACGCCCTCGCGGATAACGAATTACGAAAGTGCCCTTGTTCGGCGTTTGCGCCGTGTACATCAAGCGCCGCAATTCGCATTCGTCATAAGGCGAAGCAATCGTCAAGTTCGGAATCGGTCGCAGTGAGGCCAAGTCGAATGTGCCGTGGTGCGTAGGCCCGTCCTCGCCGACCAAGCCGGCGCGATCCAAGCACAAGACTACCGGCAAGTTGAGCAGCGCCGCGTCGTGTATAATATTGTCATACGCCCGCTGCGCAAAGGATGCGTAAATGTTGCAAAAGGGCTGCAATCCCTCTTTCGCCATACCGGCCGAGAACGTCATAGCATGGCCCTCCGCAATGCCCACATCAAAAGCCCTATCCGGCATTTCGCGCATCAAGATGTTCATAGAGCAACCTGTAGGCATTGCCGGCGTGACGCCGATGATTTTTTTATTGGTGCGCGCAAGCTCAAGCAGCGTTTCTCCAAACACGTCTTGAAACTTCGGGGCTTGCTGTGCCGCGCCTTCGCCCAAGCGTTTGCCGCTTTCTGCGTCAAATTTGCCCGGTGCGTGCCAAATCGTCGGCGCCTGTTCCGCAGGTTTGAGTCCTTTGCCCTTTATTGTGTGCAAGTGGAGCAGCTTTGGCCCTTTCATTTCCTTGATTTGGCGCAGCGTTTCCACCAGTTGGATGACATCGTGTCCGTCTGTCGGCCCAAAATAACGGATATTCATCCCCTCAAAGATGTTTTGTTGATCCGTGAGCAGCGCTTTAATCGCATTGTTGAAGCGTAAGACTTTCTTCTTCTTCGTATCATCGAGCACCCCCCAGCGCATCAGTCGGCGCGAAAGGCGGAAGCGTAAATCATTATATGCGGCCGACGTGTGCAGGCGTTGCAGATATTGCTTCATACCGCCCACACTGCGGTCGATGCTCATATTATTATCGTTGAGGATAATCAGCAGATTATTGGGCGTGTCCGATGTATTGTTAAGTCCCTCAAAGGCCAGACCGCCGCTCATCGCACCATCGCCGATCACGGCCACGATACGCCGATCCTCCTCTCCTTTTTTTACGGCCGCCACGGCCATACCGAGCGCCGCCGATATGGAATTGCTCGCATGACCGCAAGCAAAAGTATCGTAAGGGCTTTCTTCGGGTGAGGGAAAGGGGCGAACGCCGCCAAACTTGCGGTTGGTATGAAAAGCTTCTTTGCGGCCGGTGAGAATCTTGTGTCCATAAGCCTGATGCCCGGTATCCCATACGATGCGGTCGTCCGGAGTAGCAAAAACGTAGTGCAAGGCTACGGTCAATTCTACCGTACCCAGACTTGAGGCCAAGTGGCCCGGATTGTGCGAGCACTCATAAATAATATCCTCACGCAATTCTTCACAGAGTGTCGGCAGATCTTCGAGCTTCAATTGTCTGAGATCGTCCGGCGTATTGATGTGAGATAAAATCTTAAATTCAGGCATAGTCCTTGAGTAGAAGGGATTTTCTTCCCGCTATTATCTTGCAAAGGTACATATATCGTTATGATAGCCAAAGGAAAACTCGCGAATTATCCTTATTTCGCGTAGCAACCGTCGACCAAGGAAAGATTCTGTTTGCGTCGGCGCGATTGTCGGGCGAGAAAGTGCGACGCTTCGCCCACAAAAAGCGGTCTGTGATTGACGATGAAAAAACGTCATCGGTTGGGTTTTTATTTTTCGTTCCGCCTTGTCGGTTTGATGGTCGTGTATGGTTTGTTTTGCGAAAAATGTGGCTTAAAATGCGATGAAACCGCCCATTTTTGCATATTCTTGGTGTTTGTAGATGTCGGTGCAGGTTGCTTTTTCGTTGTGCAAAGAGTGGGAATGTTTTTTCGCAGATATGGATTGATGTTGTTGAAAAGTTTGTGCTTGGCGTTTTTTATCGTGATAAAAAAGGTTTGTTCTCGTGATAAAAAGAGCTTCACCTCACGATAAAAAAGGTTTATTCTCGTGATGAAAAACATCGCAAGTGGGTACTTGCCGGTTTTTTCTCCTATTTGTGCGCTTAAAAGTCAATGATTTGTTGGCCGGAAAGGATGCTTTACGCGTTGCTGTTTAGACGTTTTTCATAAAGTTTCGCTTCGCGTTCGTTTTTGAAAGACCAACCCTAAGGGGTTGTCAACGTTGGGATGCGTTAGGCAGGGTTAAGTTGCTTCGCATCTTAACCCTGCCCTGCCAAAAGACTAACCCCGATGGGGTTATTTTAGGCGGGAAGCGTTTGGAGATGGTTGTGTGTGGAAATAGGATTGAGTTTGATGGGGTTATTTTAGACGGGAATGAATGGAGAATGGGCTTCAGAAAACCAATGGATTATCTTCGATGGGCTTTTGTCGGTAGCAAGCATCGAAGAATGGCATTGGAGGCAAGGGAAAACGGGCTTCAGAAGATCAATGTATTATCTTCGATGGGCTATTGTTGGTGGCAAGCATCGAAGAAAGGCGATGGAATCGATCGAAAACGGGCCTTTATGCCTTGCGGCGTTTGCGGAAATAATCCAAAGCCTCTTCGAGCAGCCGCACGCGGAAGAGCTTGAGGATGCCGAAGTAGAGGCCGCCCACTAAGATGATGCGCAAGATGAGCAGCAGGTAGATGTTGGAAAGAAAAAACGTGAGTCCGTAGGCTATAAGAATAGCTGCGAGCGACGCGCCGGCAAAGGGAAGAATGTCGGCCAAGGCCTGAAGGAATCGAAGATGGATGAGGCGCTTGGCAAAGCCTTGCCAAATGAGCAGGCCGAAGATGTTGAGCAGCGCGTATGCGGCCACCATCGTCGTCACGCCAAAGGTATGCAGCCCCGTAATGAGTAAGAGTTGGGCGAGAACCAGCGAGAGCGTCCCCCACATATAGAGATCAGAGCGCCCGCGCCCGATGCAAAGGTTTTGATAGATGGTATAAAAAGGCATAAATGCGCCACTTACGCAAAGCATTTGCAGCAGAGGTACGCTGTCGGCCCACTTCGCGGAAAGCGTAACAAAAATAAATTCTTTGGCTACGAACGATAGACCGAACAAAGCCGGGAAACCCAGCATCGCCGTGAAGCGCATGAGTTTGCGAAATACGCGCAACTGGCGCTCTTCCTCACCCTCGATGGCGGCTATTACGGGTTGGGCCACTTGCAAGACCATGTCGGAAATGAAACCATAGCCCATCGCGTCCCATTTATAAGCCTGCGAGAAATTGCCGACGGTGCGCGCCGGATAAAGTCGGCCCAGAATGACGGTGAGTACGTTGTTGCCCACGGTATTGATGATGGTCGTTGCCAAAATCTTGCTGCTAAAGCCAAACATTTTGCGAATCGGGCCAAAATCAATGCGGAATGATGGGCGCCAAGCCGAATAATAGAAGCGCCCGATGCTGACGAGCGTGATGTAAGTCAGACTCTGCCAAGCCAAGGCCCAATAGCGCAGACCGCCCACCGCGGCCAAGATGCCCACAAGTCCGCCGACGATCATCGCAACCAGTGTGATGAGCGCCTTTTCCTTGTTGAGCATATTGCGATTGAGGTAAGCGCTATGCGAAAGTCCGAAACTTGAAATCACAAAACTCAGGAAGATGACGCGCGAAAGTGAGACGAGGGCGGGCTGATGGTAGAAGTCGGCAATCAGCGGCGCACAGAAGAAGAGTAGGACGTAGATGGCCAGACTGGAAAGCAGGTTGAACCAAAAGACGGCGTTGTAGTCGTTGTCCGTAATCCGCTTTAAGTTGACCAAGGCCGAGGCAAAACCGCTGTCGCGCAGGTTGCCGGCAATGGCGATAAAGATCGTGAGCATCCCCACAATGCCATAGTCGGCCGGATCCAAGAGCCGCGCCAGCACGAAGCCGATCAAGGCGTTGAGGATCTGCATACTGCCGCTGTTGAGTGCGCCCCAAAGCAAGCCGCCGGCCGTTTTCTCCTTCAGATTATCCATTATTCTTCCTCTTGCATGGCTTCTATGACGCGGCGAAACATCTCTTCGCGGCCCACACGCGGCTTCCAGCCGAGCGCAAGCAATTTCTCCGTAGACAGGCGTAAGCGCGTGGTGGGTGGATAGGGGGCATCGGGTTGCAACTGAATGCGAAGTCGTTGCTCGGGAGCGAAACTTTGCAGCACGCTTTCGCCTACTTCGCGGATCGAAGCATAGTTGTCGGCGTCGGCTACGTTGTAGGCCTCGCCGTCAGTGCCTTTGAAGAGCAAGGTGAGCAAGGCCTCGGCCGCGTCGGTCGTATATAAATAATTGTGGCGCGTTTCTCCGGTACTCAATAATGTGATGTCCTGCTTTTGAAGTGCGGCGCGGGCGAACATGGCAAAGACGCGCCCATCTTCGCGTCCTACGCCGGCACCGAAAGTCTGGGTGAGGCGGGCTATTTTTACGGGTGTGCCGTATTCGCTTGCGTAGGCTCGACAAAGACATTCGGCTGCGCGCTTGCCCAAACTGTAACTGCTGCGCGGGGCGAGGGGATCAATATAGCCTTGATCGGCTTCGGTGATCGGCACTTCGTCATTGGTGATGCGCCCATAGACTTCGATGGACGAAAGATAGACGACGCTCTTTGCTTCTGCGGCGCGCGCAAAATCGAGTACGGCGCGTGTGCCGTTGAAAATGGCGTCTAAGGTTTCGACCGGCTGTGTTACGAAACTTTTTGAAGCCGTCGGGGCTGCTCCATGTATAATATAGTCGACGCTTCGTGCGGGACAAGTTTCAGAAAGTTCGCTCAGCGAGCTTTGGAAAAGCAGTCCGCAGTTGGCAGGGAGGAGCCGGCGCGCTTTGTCCACGCTTCTTACGGGCAGCAAAAGGTGCAAACCGAGTGCGTGGGCTTGATTGAGTGCACACAAGCAGCGCACGAGCGTGGCGCCAATTAAGCCCGTTGCACCCGTGATGAGTATCGTTTGCGCGCGGAGGGCTTCCGCGAAGCGGGTGTGCGCTACAAATTCATCGGCATCGCGCCGGAGCGTAGAAAACGTGGGCATACGTGTCAGAAACCAAAGATTTGCTGATTCTCATGTACTTGTACCATCGCGCGAAACAGGAAGAAGTCGGTCGGCGTTGTGATCTTGATGTTCTCCATCGGCCCCATTACCAAGCCCAACTTATAGCCGTAATGGCTCATCATAGAGCAACTGTCGATAAAGTCTTCGTGTCCTTCTTCGCGAGCGCGGCGGTGGGCGGCGATAATGTCTTTGAGGTAAAAACTTTGTGGGGCACGCGCTATTTTAGACTTGGCGCGGGTGGGTATTTCTAAGCTGCCGTCGGATTCTTGTACGACTAAGGTTTCCGTAGCCGGGATGCACGTGATGCAACTTCCGGAGCGGCGAACTTCTTGTATGTTGTCTGTGATCGTTTCTTCGGTAATCAGTGGCCGCACGCCGTCGTGGATCAATACAATGGGCGACTCTGCCGCAGCCGAATCTTGCTTGCGGGCGAAAAGTTCCGCTGCTTCGAGACCGTTGTAGATAGATGCTTGCCCCGTATCCCCGCCTTCAACGATGCTCACAACTTTGTTGATCTCAAACTTCTTGAGCATTTTCTTCAGAAAGGGGATCCACTCTTTCAAACAAGCCACAACGATGGCATCGATCTGCGGATGATTGTCAAACAATTCGAGCGTGTAGATGATGATAGGCTTGCCATTGAGTTCGAGAAACTGCTTCGGGCGCGACTTGGTATTCATCCTTACGCCCGCTCCTCCGGCAAAAATGACGGCAATGTTCATACGTGCAAGATGTTATTTGCTTGCAAAGTTAGCAGATTTCCATCGAACACGGCCGCCGGCAAGCAAAAGAAAGGGGTAGGGTAGGTGCTTTTCTGCGCAAGTTTATGTGTGTTTACTATAAGGATACTTTGCTAAAAGTTGCAGATGAGCATTGTTTTTTGCAACTTAATAATTGTTTATAAGGGGATTGAAAAAAGAATGGGCACGTCTATTATAGTAGCACAAATAGTGGGATTTTCGCATGTTATTGATGCACTTTGGAGAGGAAGTAACCGGAATGAATAAAGCGTGCTTTGTGCGTGTCCGGAAAGGCTTTCGTAGTAGCTCATACTATACGCAACTAAATATTTTCTTTCCTCGATGTGCATAGTAAGATGGCAATTGGTCAATCAGAAAATAGGCGACTACAAGTGTTTAGGCTTGGTCTTTCACTGGGTTAGTCTACGATCCTCTCAAGTAAACTATAAGATTTCATTACGAGCGTTGAGACTTGACCCCTCACGTTTTCCACAGACGAAAAAATGGCGCGCTTTGAAAGACCAACCCTATGGGGTTGGCATTACCGCTACTTGCTGATGCAGGGTTGACGCGCCGCGTCAACCCTGCCCTACCAAAAGACTAACCCCGATGGGGTTATTTGCGGACGACAATGCGCGAGAATTGGGTGATGGTAAGCAGAATTTTCCGTTTTCTAGGTGCTGAACTATGCAAAACGGGTTATTTGTGGATGGAGCCGCGTGAGGAGTTAGGGATTTTAGACGATTATATCTCATCCTCATACGTGCAATGTTCCAAATGTGCTAGCAAACTAAACCAATAAAGCCCACATTCGCAACGACAAGCCCTTAGGCTTGGTCTCTTGGCAGGGCAGGCGTTGGAGCGGAGCGACAACCCTGCCACGATGCGCCACACACAACAACCCCTTAGGGTTGGTCTCTCAAAATCGTCCGCATATCGGCTTGTAGTCAAGCGTTTATGGCGTATTTGGCCGGCTCGGCGGAAATGCTTACCTTTGCATTCGCAAGGGCGAGGAGCGCTCTTGGCTTAATTATTCACCAATTAAATCTATACCCACAATGATTAAATTCGTTATTAGAGCGAAGAAAAATCCGCTCAAAAAAGATCAAGTAAAATTTTATCCCCAGATGGCGCCAGGCGTGCCCGTGATGTTGCGCACGATTGTCGGGCGCATCGAGAAGCGTTCGGGCGTATCTTCTGCCTCCGTCAAGGCGGTGTTGGATGCCCTGCAATATGAGATTCTCCAAACACTTGCGGATGGTAATTCGGTTCGCTTAGGAGATCTCGGTTCTTTTCGCCTGACGATGCACGGCGAGGGCGCGTCGACGGCGAAAGAGGCCAAGGAAAAAGGAGCAAATCTCATTAAGCGCGTGAGCGTGAAGTTCATGAAAAGCAGTACGATGCGTATGGCTCTCGACAAGCGCAACTTAATCTTCGGTGCGCAGGACGATATCCGGAATGCGAAGTAGTTGAGGATTAAGGCACAGCGTAGTGCCGGCAAAAAATTACATTTAGGAAAGGCCGCGTTTTCAACTGATGAAAGCGCGGTTTTTTCGTACTTTGACAAAAATGGGCCGTTTTTCGGTGGTGTAGGGATAGGGATTGTTGAAACTTTCACCTATGATCGGAAAAAGTTTCTTAGGTGAAAGTTTTAACTTTCTTATAGGCAAATTAAAATTGTCTTATAGGAACTATTCGAGGAAAGGGCATTATAGAGAGGAAGAGAGGTAAGTAGATGGAAATGAGAGGGATTTGCGCTATATCTCTATGATTTGCGTATTGAGATAAAGAGCAAAAGATATGGATTTATGCAAAAGTTCCGTTACCAAACCGTTAGTCCATTTCTCGAATGGTAACGAAGAGGTAGAAGAAGGTAATCGACAGAAGAGTATTCGGCAACTCATTTTGCTGAGATGCAGGCTCATAATTTCGTGTTTATGTCGTGTGGCGAGGAGGCGGGGACGAGCTGGTCATTTTGCCTTGCCGCCGCGCGTTAATCCGCCTGATTGAAAAGATCTTGCGCTCCTTGGTCGGCCTCATTCGGGTGCTGGTCGTCAGCGGGGGCCGTTTCAGTTTCCGATGCAGCGGCTTCCGCCTTGTCCGCCTCGGGAACGCGCAGTGGTTCTAACTCCTTGATGCTTTCGACGGCATTGGTCGTCAGTCGTTTGCCCTTGGCCTTAAAGCCCTTGACCGTTACAAATTCATCTGCCTCGATGATCATCGGGTCGCGATAAGCATCCGCCCCGCCAAAGACGAGTTCGAAACGCGGGTAAGCCGTATCCGTCAGTAGCAGTAAGCGGGTAGCCGGATTTTCGTTTAAGAAACTGTTGCGGCGCGCCCCGCTTGTGCGCTCCAAGAGGAAGCGCTTCAAATAGGGGAAACCCTGCTGGTCGCCATCGAAGAGTGCGGCCGTCCAAACCTTTTCCGGGTCATACTTTTCGATTCGTAGGATATCGCCCTCGTAGTGGTTATTGGGGTCGTAAGTCGTCGTATAATAATCGCCGTTGGGATGAATGACGAGTACCGCCTCATCGCCGTGAAACTCGCCGAGGTAAGTGCCGCGCTCATCATAGTTGAGGCGTTGCACATCGGCATCGAACCATACCTTTCGCCCGCCAAGGGTGGAAACGCCGTGGGCCTTAAACACGACGCGCTGCACATCGAGCTTCGTCAGCATATTGCCCCGACTCTGGCGCCCCTTGACGAGTATTTCGGAAAAGTCGCGGTCTAAGAAAGGCTTGCGCAACTTCGGGTTGGGCTTCAAGAGCACCTTGATCGTTTCGGCTTCGCCGTTGGGATTGGCCGTGAAGTATATGATGCGACTGCCCGGCGTCCCTTGCGTGGCGTCATATTCGCGGTCGTGCGTGATGCCGGTTATATTGAAGCGTTTGATGAAGCAAAGGCCGTCTTTGCCGTCGCGATAGACAATATTATATATGGTGCGGCGGTCGTTCTTTTTGAAAACGGCAATGTGGATCAACTCAGGCTTGCGGTGCTCCTTTTCGCTTTTCTCCGTGCGCCCGATGAAGACCTTGTCGGCCACGCGCACGACCTTGTAAGTGCCGTCGCGATAGAAAAGGATCACGTCGTCGATGTCGGAACAGTTGTCTACAAATTCGTCTTTCTTGAGCGAAGTGCCCATAAAACCGTCGGCGCGGTTGACGTAGAGTTTTTGATTGGCCTCGACCACCTTCGATGCGACAATCGTATCGAAAGAGCGCAGTTCGGTGCGGCGTGGATGCTCGGCAGCGTATTTGTCGAAAAGCAACTGAAACCAATTGATCGTCACGCCGGTCATATTGTTCAGGTCCTTGTTGATGCGCGCCACATCGGCCGTCATACGGGCAATGAGTTCGTCGGCCTTTTCTTTGTTGAATTTCAGGATGCGCGCCATTTTGATTTCGAGCAGGCGCAGAATGTCTTCCTTGGTGACTTCGCGATAAAACTGCGGGTAATAAGGCGTCAGGCGCTCATCAATATGGATGCAGGCGGCATCGGTCGAGACGGCTTGTTCAAAGGCCTTATCTTTGTAGATGCGCTCTTCGATGAAGATGCGCTCCAATGAAGCGTAGTGCAGACTTTCGAGCAATTCGTGGCGCCGTATTTCCAATTCGCTACGCAAAAGGCTCATCGTGCGATCCACGGATTGCTGTAAGACTTCGTTGACCGAGAGGAAGCGCGGCTTCTTGTCGGTAATGACGACGCAGTTGGGCGAGATGGAAACTTCACAATCGGTAAAGGCGTAGAGCGCATCGATCGCTTTGTCGGAACTCGTGCCGGGGGCTAAGTGAACGAGAATCTCTACTTCTGCGGCGGTGTTGTCGTCGACCTTGCGCACTTTAATCTTGCCTTTTTCATTGGCGCGCAGGATGGAGTCGATGATGCTCTGCGTCGTCGTGCCAAAGGGGATTTCGGTGATGACGAGCGTCTTGTTGTTGTCTAATTTGGAAATCTTCGCCCTTACCTTGACCGAGCCGCCGCGGCGTCCTTCTTTATAATTGGAGACGTCTATGCTGCCGCCCGTTTGAAAGTCTGGGTAGATGGTAAATGCTTCTCCGCGGAGGTATTGAATGGCCGCTTGGCACAATTCGCCAAAGTTGTGGGGCAGGATTTTAGCCGATAGTCCGACGGCGATGCCCTCAGCGCCTTGCGCCAAGAGGAGTGGAAACTTCACGGGCAGCGCGATGGGCTCTTTGTTGCGGCCGTCGTAAGAGAGTTTCCACGCCGTTGTTTTCGGATTGAAGACCACGTCCAGCGCAAACTTCGAGAGTCGCGCTTCTATGTAACGCGGGGCCGCCGCGTCGTCGCCCGTTAAGATGTTGCCCCAGTTGCCCTGCGTATCGATCAGCAGATTCTTCTGCCCGAGTTGGACAAGTGCATCGCCGATCGACGCATCGCCGTGGGGGTGAAACTGCATCGTATGCCCAACGACATTGGCTACCTTATTGTAGCGCCCATCATCGAGGCGCTTCATCGCGTGGAGGATGCGGCGCTGCACGGGCTTCAAGCCGTCGTCGGAGTGAGGAACGGCTCTTTCGAGAATCACATAAGAAGCATAATCGAGAAACCAGTTGCGATACATCCCCGTCAGCGGGTGGCGGCCGGTTTCGTTGCTTGCATCTGCGGGTTTATAAGTAGAGTGGGCTTCCGTTAATGTTGCGTCGTTTTCAATCTGCTCTGCCATATTTGTACGTTTACCGTGAAGAGACGCGCGCTGCTCTGCTGCGGTGCGAGTCGTTCGGATTGAGTGTCGGTTTATTCCGACCTTAGGCGGAGAAGTAAGCGCTCAGACAAGCGCAGTACGCCTCCTTTTCGGGCAAAATTACAAAAAAAGCCTTTCTTTCCTGCGTAATTTGTAAGAAAATGCCTAACTTTGCACCCACGAATGCGCCTGTGGCGAAATTGGTAGACGCGCCAGACTTAGGATCTGGTGATTTCGATCGTGTAGGTTCGAGTCCTATCAGGCGCACGCTTATTTCTTTTCTGGTAGGCTTTAGTTTTTATTTGTCTTATATTGCCCACCGAAAAGCAATGTATTACACCACTTATATTGTTTTAGGAAGACTACGAGGTAGTAGCAGAAGATAGTTGACGCGATGCCTATTAATGGTGTTAGGAGTAGATCTCCTATTTGTGGGAACGTAGAGGCATCTATATGAATGATGTTCTTTACTATATTTTCCAATACAAGTACTTGCGTGCCATAAATTCCTAAGGTAAAGATACCAATATCTCCTATCCACTTCATCACTTTGCTCGTTGCGCTATAGCGGCAAAGATAGTAGGATAAGCCGATAACCGCGAGTGCAGCTGCAAGCGAAGATATAGTCTGGTAGATAAGTTGTATCGGATGATTTAGAATAAAGTCGTAAGTCAGTAGGTGTGAAGGTGCATGAATGCCAAATAGGATAAAGAAGACCAGAGATACGATTGTGATGGGCAGTCTGTATTTTTCGTAAAAGTCATAATGTTTTCTCAAGAAGAAACCTCCCCAAAAGAAGATCAACATATAGTTGAACTGAAGGAAATAGCCATGAGGAAAAGCTAAGCCTATGGCAACGGTAATTAGGCAAAGCCAACCATCGCTTATGGGAAGTCGTTTAGCTATATAGACGACTGCATAACAGGCAAACAAAGTTTTCAAAAACCACATACCTCCGATGGCCTCTGCGCGTATGATTTGCACTAAGTCCGTACGGCCTAATAGGATATATATACCAACAGTTAGGACTGAAATCGCAATGGCCGGTATAATGAGTTGTCGAATTTTTTGTAAGAAGAAATCTTTAGCGCCTTTTTTGAATGCATTTAATGAGAAATACCCGCTTAAGAGCATAAATAAGGGCATATGAAAGGCGTAAATCCAATTGTATAGTGCAGAAGGACCACGTAGCGTCATAAGATAAGTGGCGTGCCCAACGCAAACGAGCGTAATGGCGATAGCTTTAGCTACATCAAGGTATAATATGCGTGGTTTGACCACTCTGTGGTTCTGATTACTTGCTTCCTGTGTGTTCGTATTCATTTTCAGACTTCTTTTGTCGTTCGCAAAGATAGCGTTTTAGTAGTACGATGTTATTTAATGTATCGTTTTATTTATTGCTTCAGAGCTTCGTCAAACACTGTTGAACCTATAAAAAACGGAGCTGAGCAGCTCCGTTATGCGATTAAAGGTGTTCTAAATCGAGCACTTGCGTGCAATATTGCAGGACTTCCGGACGATGTGTAACGACAATGACCGTGCGCCCGGCGAAAGTGCCGACGATGTTTTGCAAGACGCGGCGCTCTGTCTCCGTATCGAGAGCCGATGTAGCCTCGTCGAGCAAGAGGAAAGGTGCACGCCGGAGCAAGGCTCGGGCAATGGCGATGCGCTGCGCTTGTCCTTCAGAAAGGCCCGTGCCTCCTTCGCCGCAAATGCTCTCAATGCCGTCGGGCAATTCGTTGATGAAGTCGGCCGCAGCTAAACGCAAGGCCTCGTGGAGTTCTTCGTCGGTGGCATCAGGCCTACCAAGCAAAAGATTTTCCTTAATCGTGCCGCTCAGCAGCGTGTTGCCTTGCGGGACATAAGCAAAGTTGCAGCGCGTATCGGGCGATGCGTCTAAGCGCAAACCTTGCGCGTCGTAAAGATAAAGCGAACCGGCTTGTGGACGAATCAGATTGAGCAGCAGGCGGACGAGCGTCGTCTTTCCGCTACCCGTTTCGCCCAAGATCGCCGTAATACTTTGCGGCGGGAAGTCGTAGGAGAAATTGTCGAAAATCTTTTTACTTCCTTTTTCATAAGCAAAGGTGAGGTGCTCCAAGCGCAGTCCTACGCGGCCGGAGAGCAGATGATCGCCTTTGGCCGCTTCGTGGCGAATGTTTTCAAGTTCCATCAATCGTTCCGTAGCCGTAAAGGCACTGATGAAGAGCGGAACGTAGCGCGCCAATTGGCGGGCCGGCCCTTGAATTTGCCCTACGAGTTGGATAAAAGCGATGAGTGCGCCATAGGTAATCAGACCTCGCTGCAAACTGACTGTGCCCCACGTGAAAGTAAGCATATAGCCTGCGATAAAACCTGCGTTGATGACTGTAGAAGAAACCGTGCTATATTTTGTTTTGCGGAGCGTTTCGCGGTAGAGTAAATTTTGCAGCGAGGCTAATCGGTCGAGCATTGTCCGCTGTCGGCCGAGCGTTTTAATCACGACAACGTGCTGAAGACTTTCTTGAAGCAACGACTGAATCTTGCTATCGTTGTCGCGGATAACGTGCGTCAGTCGGCGCAGTTTGCGCATATACAGTTTGCTGCAAATGACAAAGAAAGGCACGATAACGACGACGATTAAAGCCAGCGTCTTGTCCATCCAGAAAAGGAAAAGGAAGGCGCCCAAGAACTTTACGATAGTCGTGAAAAATGAGGGGAAATTCTCCGTCAGTAGCGTGATGACGGTATAGACATCTGTTTCTAAGCGGTTCAAGAGGTTGCCCGTATGGTAGGCGCGCAACTCCCGCCAGCCGCTGCCTAAGAGTCGGGCGTAGAGGTCGTGCTGTATCTTATTTTGTGCGCGCACACCGAGTACGGCGCTAACCCAACGCGAGCAGATACCCAAACCGACTTGCCCGCAGGCAAAGCATACTAAGAGGAAGATGGCCCATTTCAGGCTAAACTGCGTATCAACGCCTGTCGCAATATCTATGGCCAGCTTCGTAGCCCATACAAAGAGCAGATCCAAAGCAACGACTCCAAGGCCGATGGCTACGTTCATCAGTGCTTGAGCGCGGTAGCCTTGCCACATTTTCCATAACCATTTCAGAAGAGATGGATAAGAAGAGAGGTGGATGGCGCTATCGCCGGCCGAAGAGACTGACGAGCGACGGAAGAGACTCATTAAGCGGTTCAAGCTGATCATTGTCTGTGACTTATTGAAGGAATGAAAGCGCGGGGCGTCGGCGGTCAGCTTAATGGCGGTGATCAGCGCCCCAAAGCATTTTATCGCGCAAGGTGTCGAAGAACTTTAAGTGCTCCACTTTGACGACGCCGACTGTGTGGCGTGCGCGGCGCAGAAGTATTTCGATCGTCTCAGATAGGCTTTCGCTGCGCCCATCTATGGAAAGCAGATAGCGATGTGAGCGACTCTTGACTGTTAGGCGAATATCAACATCGTCCTTTACAACGAAGGGGCGCACATTCAGACTGTGCGGTGCAACGGGCGCAATACAGAAAGCGTCGGAGTCAGGCGCGATGATCGGACCGCCTACGCTCAGAGCATAAGCTGTAGAGCCGGTTGGTGTGCTGACAATAAGGCCGTCGGCAATATAATCGGCCAGCAAATCGCCGTTGATCTCTGTGCGTATGTTGATTAGTGAGGAGTTGTCATGCTTTAGTAAGGCTACCTCATTAAGGGCATAAGGAAAGGTGCGCAGGGGGTGATCGCTGTTGCAACTTACGGCGATTACCGAGTGAGATTCTACTACATTCTGACCATTATTATAGATGGCTTCGAGCGCTTCCGGGATGCGCTCGGGAGAGACGTCGGCCAAAAAACCAAGATGCCCCGTATTGATACCAAGAATAGGTATGCCGCGGTTACCGATGAAAGCCGCCGTGCGAAGAAACGTGCCATCGCCGCCAAGCGATATGGCTAAATCGGCGGTAAAAGGGTCGTTGCGATGCAATAGTTCATAGGGACACAAGTCGCTCAAGCCGCGGCGCCGAAGAAAACCGGCAAAGTTTTCTTCAATCATCACCTGCGCTCCGCGCGCTTTAAGGCCTGCGAACAGGGTTGCGATGCAGCTGCTCTTCTCATCTTGATGTTTGTTGCCGAAAAGAGCTATGCGGAGCTTTTTTTCTGTTGTAAAATTCAAAGTTCCCGATCTCACGTCTCGTCAAATATGCTTAACTTTGCAAAAGTAAGGATTAATAGACGAAAAAGACTGCATAACGCATGACAAAGTTAAGTGTGAACATCAATAAAATAGCGACACTGCGCAATGCTCGCGGAGGCAATAATCCCGACGTCTTGGCTGTGGCGCTTGATTGTGTACGCTTCGGCGCACAAGGTATAACCGTGCATCCGCGGCCGGACGAGCGACATATTCGCCGTAGCGATGTGCACTTGCTGCGGCCGGCATTGGACGTGGAATTTAATATTGAAGGTTATCCTTCTGACGACTTTATTGATCTGGTTTGCGAAATCGGGCCGGCGCAAGTGACGCTGGTGCCTGATAAGCCGGGCCAGCTGACGTCGAACCACGGCTGGGATACGCGGGCCAACCTTTCGCAACTAACAGACGTCGTTGGGCGCTTTAAGGAGAAAGGCATTCGCACGAGTATCTTTATTTCGGCTGAAAGCGAAAAGGCAGAATATGCTAAGCGAGTGGGGGCTGATCGCGTAGAACTCTATACGGAGCCTTATGCGGCCAATTATGCTACCGACAGAGAGGCGGCTATACGCCCCTTTGTGGAGACGGCCAACTATGTGCGTAAAATAGGACTCGGTTTGAATGCAGGCCACGACTTGAGTTTGCAAAACCTCTCCTTCTTTCATCAGCAAATACCTTGGACTGACGAGGTAAGCATCGGGCACGCTCTGATTTCGGATGCGCTTTACCTTGGTCTGCATAATACGATTCAACAATATCTTAACTGTTTAAAGTAATCATACGATGGTATATATCTTCTTGGCTGATGGGTTTGAGGAGTCGGAGGCTTTATTGCCGGCTGATATTTTGAAAAGGGCGGGTCTTGATGTGTGCTTGGTGAGCATTACGGCGGACAAACTCGTAGCTTCGAGTCACGGCTTCAAGATTATGGCAGATGCCGTCTTTACTGAGATTGATTTGACGCAGGCCGCAGCGTTTATTATGCCGGGCGGAATGCCGGGTGCTCAAAACTTGTGCGACTTTGCTCCCTTGCGCGAGGCGATTATCAAGCAAAATGAGCGCGGCGGTTTGTTATGCGCTATCTGCGCCGCCCCAATGACGCTTGGTGCTGCCGGAGTCTTGAAAGATAAGCGGGCTACGTGCTATCCGGGCTTTGAGAAGTATTTGGATTGCCAAGTCTATACGGAACGACTCGTAGAAGAAGATGGCCATATCATTACAGGGCGCGGCCCCGGCGCAGCGGCCGAATTTGGTTTTACCATTGCCGAGCGCCTTACGTCGGCTGACAGTGTAGCGCAGTTGCGACAAGGTATGATATATACGCCGACTACTTATCGGCCATAAGCATTTCCGCTCTCCTTCGTCTACATATATAACAATGTGCGCGCGATGCGTCCTGAGGTTAACAAAGCTTGTTGAGCTCAAGACGCATTATATATATAATGTGTGCGCCGTCGACTGATAAGTTTTATTCAATAGCATTCTCTTTTGACTTCCACTCCGCTCCTCTCGCAAGCTATCAAATATCTGAAAGGTGTAGGCCCACGCAGAGCCGAACTGCTCAGCAAGGAACTACATATTGAATCGCTGGGCGACTTGCTGTATACCTTTCCCTTCCGCTACATTGATCGCAGCGAAGTGCACGAGATACAAGCTTTGCAGGAAGGAATGCCTTACGTGCAAATTCGCGGCCGCTTTGTCTCCTTTAGCGAGGAAGGGGAAGGGCGTAAGAAGCGTATTTCAGCCGTGTTTACAGATGGGACAGGCTATGTGGACATCGTTTGGTTCGCAGGTTTGAAATACGTGAAGGAGACTTTGCGTTACGACGAAACTTATTTGTTGCTCGGAACGCCGAAGCTTTTCGCCCGACGTATTTCATTTGCACACCCCGAATTGGAAAAGATTGCGCCCGATGCCCCTTTGCAAAATTTAGGCTTGCAGCCCGTTTATCATACGACGGAGCGGATGAAGAAGATGGGCTTTACTTCAAAGTCTATATCAAAGCTGATGCAAACAGCTTTTGCCTTAATTGAGAGTACGTCGCTGCCCGAGACTTTGCCGACGTGGTTTGTGCAAAAGCATCAGTTGATGGAGCTGACGAAGGCTTTGCTTACCGCTCATTTTCCGCCCTCTTCTGCGGCGCTCCCCGAAGCCTTACGCCGCCTAAAGTTTGAAGAACTTTTTTATTTGCAGTTGGATATTCTGCGTTATATGAAGCATCGCCAACTTTCGGTGCAAGGTTTTCGTTTCTCTAAAGTTGGTGACCTTTTTCTACGTTTCTTTCACGAACGCCTGCCTTTTGAATTAACGGGGGCGCAAAAGAGAGTGATTCGCGAAATACGCAACGATGCCGGTAGCGGGCGGCAAATGAATCGCTTATTGCAAGGAGATGTCGGCAGTGGAAAGACAATGGTGGCCTTGATGGCTTGCTTGTTGGCGCTCGACAATGGCTTTCAGGCCTGCATTATGGCGCCGACGGAGATTCTCGCCGAGCAGCATTTGGCTACCATTACGGCGTTTCTCGGCGATTTACCTGTACGCGTCGCCCTTCTTACGGGTATTGTGAAAGGCAAGGCGCGCCAAGAAATCTTGGATGGCGTAGCCGATGGCTCTGTTCAATTGCTGATCGGCACGCACACGCTAATAGAGCCGACCGTCCGCTTCCTCAACTTAGGTTTAGCCGTTATTGATGAGCAGCATCGCTTCGGCGTGAAGCAGCGCTCCCAGCTGTGGACGAAAAACATTCGCCCACCCCATATTTTGGTAATGACAGCAACGCCGATCCCGCGCACCTTGGCTATGACCGTTTACGGCGATTTAGATGTCTCTATTATTGACGAACTACCACCCGGAAGAAAGCCCATTAAAACCGTACATTATTATCAAGACAATAGCAGCCAATTGTATGATGGCTTGCGTTATCAGCTCGACTTGGGGCGACAGGCCTACGTCGTTTATCCCCTGATTAAAGAAAATGCCCAAATGGATCTGAAAGCTTTGGAGCAAGGTTTCGAATCTTTGCGCGAAGTCTTCTCAGATATGGATATTGGCGTCGTGCACGGGCAAATGCGACCGATTGAAAAGGAATCAGAGATGGCCAGGTTTGTTCGGGGAGAAACGAAGATCCTCGTTTCGACAACGGTTATCGAGGTTGGCGTCAACGTCCCCAATGCAAGTGTTATGGTGATAGAAAATGCCGAGCGTTTTGGCTTGGCCCAACTTCATCAATTGCGCGGACGTGTAGGGCGAGGAGCAGCTCAAAGCTACTGCATTTTAGTAACCAAACGCGAGTTGAGTAAAGATAGTCGGGCGCGTATAGGTATTATGGTTGATACGAACGATGGCTTTGAAATAGCCGAAGCCGATCTGAAGCTCCGTGGTCCCGGCGACTTGGAAGGAACAGCCCAAAGCGGACTTCCTTTTGATCTAAAGATTGCCAATATTGTGCGCGACGGCAATCTGCTGCAAACGGCTCGCGAAGCTGCCGAAGCTATTATAGATGCAGATCCGCTTTTCGAGCAGTCGCAAAATGCGCTTTTCCGTCAGCGTCTTGATCAGTTGAGGCGTGAGAAAATAAACTTTTCAGAGATCTCTTGAGGGTATAAGCCATCGGCAGGCGTTCTTTTTATCAAGCCTTATCTCAAGTGAGCTTGATAGACGGAAGGAGTGGAGTTAATCGACAAAAAAAGGCATTTCTATGCAGCAATCATTGTGCTGTTTATTACGATGTTTGCCCTGCCTACGATGGCGCAGACGCAGGCCGACTATAATCTTGTGATTTGTGGCATGAGAGTCTGTTCAGCCAACTGCCACGACCTTTCTAAGATTAGCAGCGTAGAGCTTAAGAGCGAACAGATTTACTGAGCGGTCTGTTTTTATTGTGGAAAGGAAGAATTTCGTCAAGGCGTGATGCTCCGATATCGTGATTTCTCCATTTATGGGCGCAAATACACCCTACGTTTTTATGGAACTATATAAAAAAGCAACTAAGCGAAGCTCACGCCCCGCTTAGTCTGCCTGATCTAATACAATAGATGCTTACCCGAACGCTATCGGATAATTAAGTCTATAGGATGAGACGACAATACTCTGCCGCAGAGTCCCATTTAATTTGATCATAACCAGTATTCTTTCTTGCGAAAAAACAATTTAACTCTTCTATAGACGCTGCAAAGTTAACGCTTATTTCAATTCGCAGCTTGTAATCAGTACAATTATTTTGCGTTTTTTAGTGAAATGACCTCGATTTTGCTTATTCCCCCCCCCGTTTTCCCGGATTTAGATGCACTGTGAGCGCCTTTTCTGCCCTTTTATTAAACGACTTCGGCGTCCATTTTCACAAGGACGCCGAAGTCGTTAATGGTTTCTAATCCGATTTTTCGCGGACTATTATATAAAGAGATGTGTACGCAGTATCAAATGCCGGCCAACTCAACCACTTTATCTACAGCCGCAGCCAATCCGCCAAGATCTTTACCGCCGGCCGTGGCGAAGTGAGGCGCTCCGCCGCCACCACCTTTAATTAGTTTTGCAGCTTCGCGCACCAATTGGCCCGCGTTAAGTTGCTTGCTTTCTACCAATTGCTTGCTAATCATTACCGTTAACAAGGGTTTCCCGCCTTGGTGGCTACCGATGACGCAGAACAAGTTCTCTGGTAATTGTGCGGACATTTGGAAGGCCAAATCCTTTATCAGATCGGGCGTCCACTCATCTTTTACTACATATTTCAAGAGTTTGATGTCGCCGCGATTCTCCGCTATCTTCATCAATTCTTTACCGAGTTCTTTTACGCGTAGCTGCATAAACTTTTCCACCTCTTTCTTCAGCTCGTCGTTTTCTTCGATGGCATTATGTACAGCAACGGAGATATCTTTCGCATTATTGAAGAGCGCGCGCAGATCATTGAGTACATCGTTTTGCCGGTAGCACATTTCTTCAGCTGCTTCGGCCGTTACGGCTTCGATGCGGCGAATACCCGCTGCAACGCTGCTTTCGCTCACGATGCGGAACAAGCCGATGCGGCCCGTACTGCGGACGTGGCAACCGCCGCAAAACTCTACGCTCTTGTCAAATTGAACTACGCGCACGCGGTCGCCGTACTTTTCACCAAAGAGCGCAATAGCGCCCATCTTCTTTGCCTCTTCTATGGGCACGTCGCGGTGATCTTGCAGCGGAATATCTTCGCGTATGCGGCGGTTGATGATGCGCTCTACTTGGCGCAACTCTTCCGGCGTCACTTTTTGGTAGTGAGAAAGGTCGAAGCGCAAATAAGTAGGCGTTACGAGCGATCCCTTCTGCTCTACGTGCGCACCCAACACTTCGCGCAGGGCTTGGTCGAGCAAGTGGGTTGCCGAGTGGTTGGCTTCGCACGCACGGCGAGCCGCTTCGTCTACTTCTGCCATAAATTCTGCCGCAGGATTCTCCGGCAGGCGCTTAGTTAGGTGAATCGACAGATTATTTTCCTGCTTCGTATCGAAGATTTCCACTGTTTCGTTCGCACTGCGCAATACGCCGCTATCGCCGACTTGTCCACCCATTTCTGCATAAAACGGTGTCGTGTCGATGACTAATTCATAATACGTTTGTTTCTTCTGCTGCACTTTGCGATAGCGGAGGATGCGACACGCTTGGCGGAGCGTATCCCAGCCCACAAAGTGCGATTCGCCTTCGCTCAAGATGACCCAATCGCCCGTTTCCACGCTTGCGGCACTGCGTGCGCGCTCTTTCTGTCGCTGCATTTCTACGTTAAAGCCTGCTTCGTCAACCGTTAGACCGTTTTCGGCGCAGATCAGTTCGGTCAAATCGAGCGGAAAACCGTAAGTATCGAAGAGCGTAAAGGCCTTTTCGCCTTTTACGATGCTGCTGCCGCCGTCTTTCGTTTCCTTCATTACGCCTTCAAGCAGCGAGATACCCGTGGCGAGTGTGCGCAGGAAACTGTCTTCCTCTTCTTTCATCACGCGCGTAATCAAATCGCGCTGCGCGACGAGTTCCGGATAAGCCTCGCCCATCTCTTCAACGAGCGTCGGCACAAGCCGATACATAAAAGCCTCCTTCTGATCTAAGAATGTATATGCGTAACGCACGGCGCGGCGCAAGATGCGGCGGATCACGTAGCCGGCTTTCGCATTGGAGGGCAACTGCCCATCGGCAATGCTGAACGAGATGGCGCGCAAATGGTCGGCAATGACGCGCATTGCGATGTCCGTCTCTGTCGACTCGCCATAGCGACGGCCCGAGAGTTCTGCGATCTTATTCAGAATAGGGCGGAAGACGTCCGTATCATAATTCGACTGCTTTCCTTGCATCACCATACAGAGACGCTCAAAGCCCATACCCGTATCAATCACGCGCTGCGGCAGTGCGTCCAGCGAGCCGTCGGCTTTGCGGTTATATTGCATAAAGACGAGATTCCAAATCTCAATCACCTGCGGATGATCTTTATTGATCAATTCGCGTCCTGCCACGGCCGCCTTTTCTTCGGCCGAGCGTATGTCGATATGGATTTCCGAGCAAGGTCCGCAAGGGCCCGTTTCACCCATTTCCCAGAAGTTGTCGTGCTTGTTACCGTTAATGATATGATCTTCCGGGAAGTGGCGGCCCCAGATCGCTGCCGCCTCATCGTCTCTCGAAAGTCCCTCATCGGGCGAACCTTCAAAGACGGTCACATAGAGGTTGGCAGGGTCTATTTTCAAGACGCCGACCAAGTATTCATAAGCAAACTCGATGGCTTCCTCCTTAAAGTAGTCGCCAAAACTCCAGTTGCCCAGCATTTCAAACATCGTATGATGATATGTATCGCGGCCCACCTCTTCGAGGTCGTTGTGCTTGCCACTAACGCGCAGACACTTTTGCGAGTCTGTCTGTCGGCGACTTTTAGGTTCGCGATGGCCGAGGATAATGTCTTTAAACTGATTCATCCCGGCATTGGTAAACATCAGTGTGGGATCATCTTTGATCACCATAGGAGCGGAGGGAACGATCAAGTGCCCTTTGCTCTCGAAGAATCTTTTGAAAGATTCGCGTATCTCGTTAGCTGTCATATTCCGTAGTCTGTTTTATCTTCGGCTCACCTACAAAAGGTTAGCCTTTTATGGTGCATATTAAAGTGCTGTCTATCTTATGCAAAATTAGTAGAAATATGCTTGAAGTACAAACATTGAGCCGCCTTTTGTAAAATAAGATATATAAGAAGCCTTCCACACCCTGTTCTTGAGGGGTGGAAGGCTTTGTTTAGGCGCGATGGTGGCTGATCAATAACCACACTTTACTTCTTCACCACTTTCTTGCCATTGACAAATATATATACCCTTCGGCAGACAAGGCAACAAATCCCAACACATGGCCTATTAAGATTTTTCCCAAAGGTTGGAAATTTAATTCCCACTTGTTGGAATTTTTGTTCCCTTAGGTTGGAAATTTAATTCCCATAGCTTGGAATTTTCGCTATCACAGACTAAAAAGAAAAACATAAGTACGCTATGAAAAATCTCCGGTATCTACGCCAGCCGATATACGGATCCAAAACCGTCTTTCTGCCTTTCACGCTTAGCGCCCACAAGACTTTTTTACCTTCTTTCTATAAGAAAAAGACAAATCATACGGCCCAAATCTCGCGCCCACCTGCCCTCAAAAAATAGAAAGCAAGCGCCGTCTGAAAACTCATAGAAAACTATTGTCAGACAACAACCTTTTTTATACCTTTGTACTTGTGAAAATCTGTTCGTCTAAGCCCCTTAATCCTTTGGAGCTTACGCCACAAGTTTTTCGCTATGACAATCGTCCTTTCATGTAAATGTAACGCTATGGAAAATATACCTCACGGACTAAAAGAAGCCATCGAAAAAGATGAGTTGGTACTGTTCATCGGCGCCGGCCTATCTTGGGACTTAAAGAATACGGAGGGCAAAACCCTCGGAGGATGGAAAGAAATGGTCTCATCTATGCTTTCTTATCTGAAGGATAAGAAATGTATCACAGCAGAAGAGCAACAATCTTGCGAAGAGTTAGGGCCGATAAAAGCGCTTCAGAGATTAGAGAACAATAAAATAGATAAAAGAGTAATAGGACACTTTGTCAAACGCTATTTTAAATTGGGAAAGGAAAACAATTTCTCTCTTCAGGAAAAACTATACAGTTTATCTACGAAAATTATTACCACCAACTATGATTTAGCTTTTGAGAAACCCATTAAAAAGCTACGAAAAGAAAAAGCATATAAGGGTCAAAATCAAAAATTAAGCAAGCTGATGGGAGACCCCGTCTTCTTATTCAAGCTGCATGGTTGCATAACAAAAATAAAGTCTTTGGTCTTATTTCCATCCGACTATAGAAAACTTTATAATAACTATGACCGAGACGCCGCGTTTACATTACTGGCTTTCAAATTCCTCATCTTCAGTAAAACATTTCTCTTTATTGGGACGGGAATGGACGAGTCTCAAATAATCAACTTCTTTGAAGAGATTAAAGACATACGAAGATTCTACAACCAAGAACACTATATCATCACTACTGATCCATTAAGTATTCCCACTAACTTCCTAACACCGATCAAAATCAATGATTATGCGGAAATTCCTAGCTATATTGATCAACTTGTAAACATTAAAAAGAATGCTGAAGAAGAGAAAAATCCCGAAAAGAAGCAACTTTTAGAACAGCTTGAAGCATCTGAAAAAGAGAACGAAGTTCTCGCAAAAGTACTCTATAAAGAAAAGAACAAAAATAAAATACAAGCGCTCTACTTAGAAAGAGAGGCTAACAACCGTTTCCTCACAGGACTAAAGCATCATATAGCTAAAGAGTACTTAGAAGCTATAGAAGAGTATAAGGCCGCAACGGAATTAAAACCTGAATATTCTGAAGCATATAACAATTGGGGAAATGCTTTATGTCTGCTAGCAAAAACAAAATCAGGCAACGAAGCAGAAGAACTATACAAAGAAGCTTGCAAAAAATATGATAAAGCAATAACGTATAAGCAAGACTTTTATGAAGCATATCACAATTGGGGAAGTGTTTTAGGTGATCTAGCACAAACAAAATCCGGTAGCGAAGCGGAAAAACTATACAAAGAAGCTTGCGAAAAATATAATAAAGCAACAACGTATAAGCAAGACATTCATGAAGCATATAACAATTGGGGAAATGTCTTAGGTGATCTAGCACAAACAAAATCCGGTAACGAAGCGGAAGAACTATTCAAAGAAGCATTTGAAAAGTATAATCTGGCAACAACGTATAAAGAAGACTTTCATCAAGCATATAACAATTGGGGAAATGTCTTAGGTGATCTAGCAGAAACAAAGTCCGGCAACAAAGCGGAAGAACTATACACAAAAGCATTTGAAAAATATAAATTGGCAACAACGTATAAGAAGGACAATCATGAAGCATATTACAATTGGGGAAATGCTTTATGTCAGCTAGCAAAAATAAAATCAGGCAACGAAGCGGAAGAGCTATACAAAGAAGCTTGTGAAAAATATAATCTGGCAACAACGTATAAGAAGGACTTACATCAAGCATATTACAATTGGGGAACTGCTTTATGTCAGCTAGCAAAAATAAAATCAGGCAACGAAGCAGAAGAGCTATACGAAGAAGCATTTGAAAAGTATAAACTGGCAACAACGTATAAGAGGGACAAACATGAAGCATATGACGCTTGGGGAGTTGCTTTAATGAAGCTTGCAAAAATAAAACCAGGCAACGAAGCAGAAGAGCTATACGAAGAAGCATTTGAAAAATATAAACTGGCAACAAAGTATAAGAAGGACTTCCATGAAGCATATTACAATTGGGGGCTTGCTTTAGTTGAGCTAGCAAAGACAAAATCAGGAAGCGAAGCAGAAAAGCTATACCAAGAAGCATTTAAAAAGTATAACTTGGCGATTAAGTATGGAGGAAATTCCTATAATTTAGCTTGTCTCTATGCCATAAGAAATCAAAAAGCAGAGGCGCTAAAGTATTTAGAGCAAACACTCGCAAGAAATGAATTCACAGTAGACTTTGTGGAGCAAGATGAAGATTGGAAGAATCTCCGTAATGACCCCGACTTTCAAGATTTGCTCTCTCGCTATAAAAAGTAATAATGAGAAGCCATCGAACGGCTTTATAGCGCTTTCGATAACGTTTATGAAGCAACATGTTTAGAGCATCTACGCATAGAAGCGACCGAGGCCTGCGCTCGTTTGCCCGCATAAAAGTGCGCGGCGCTACGGTCAATCTCTCACTCGCAGGCAGATTAAAGCGGCGCGGGGAGCGGATCGTGTCTATTTATTGCGTACCTTTGTTGCACAAGTCACACACATTCAAGCACAAGGCAACGCAGATTGCCCGCTGACTAAATCCATTTCCAACCAATGAGACCTTTATTTACCCTTTTGCTCGCCTGCAGTTTGAACCTCTTCGCCGTAAGTGCCTACGCGCAGATCGGTAGTGCGCAGGCGAAAGTGTACCCTTCGTTCTTACAGCGCAGTCAATTGCCCGATGGTCTGCTATACTTGCCCGCGCCGCCCGATACGACAAGTATGGCTTTCTTTTATGACATCGAGCGCCACCAATGGGGCAAGTCGCTTCGCGCCACGGCCCGCGGCCGGCAAGCCGCAAGCGATGCCGACCAGTCGCCCGCGGCCTTGGCCTCACAATTCTCCGAGGCTTTCGGACAAACTATTACAAAGGAAGCAACGCCCGAACTGTTTCGCCTCGTCGAACTCTTAGACAGCGATTGCGGCAATGCGACGTACACGGTTAAAAAGAAATATTTGCGCAAACGCCCTTACGTGCAGTTTAACGAAACGACGGCCATTCCGGCTTCTGAAGCGAAATATCGCCACACAGGCTCTTACCCTTCCGGCCATTCCGCCACCGGTTGGGGCGTAGCGCTCGTACTGGCTGAAATCAACCCCGACCGGCAAGAAGCCATCTTGCTGCGTGGTTATGAAATAGGACAAAGTCGCGTCATTGCCGGTTATCATTATCAGAGTGACGTAGACATTGCCCGCTTAGCCGGCAGTGCCGCCATAGCCCGCCTGCACGCAGACGAAGGATTTCAAAAGCAATTGGCCAAAGCCAAGCGCGAGTTTGCACGCCTCAAACGTCAGCAAACACCCGCGCCGCACAGCACACAAAAGCAAACAGATAACGACGAGCCGACAATGCCCATAAATAGATGAGCAAAGGCGCGGCGTGCGGCCGATTTCGCACCGCGGCGAAAGGCGCCGATTGCGCGAAAAATCGTAACTTTGCACCGTCATTCTTACAGAATAAAGCGAAGATTAAGATGAAGATAGAAGAAAAAATGGCGATTGACGTCGTCGAAGCGCTCCAAGCGCTGTATGGCGAGACGATAGCACCGACAAGTATACAATTACAAAAGACGAAACGCGAATTTGAGGGACATCTGACGCTCGTCGTCTTCCCTTTCTTGCGCATTTCTCGCAAAAAGCCCGAAGAGACGGCGCAAGAGATTGGCGCATATCTGAAAGAACACAGCAGCGTCGTAGCCGACTTCAACGTAGTCAAGGGTTTCTTGAATCTATGTATTGACTCGGCCGCGTGGATCGATACGCTCAATGATATACATACGGCAGAAAATTACGGTTTGCAGCCCGTCACGGCAGATGCGCCGCTCGTAATGATCGAATTTTCTTCGCCCAACACGAACAAACCGCTCCACCTCGGCCACGTGCGCAACAATCTGCTCGGCTGGTCGCTCGCAAAGATTCTGGAAGCAAACGGCAATCGGGTCGTAAAGACGAACATCGTGAACGATCGCGGCATACACATCTGCAAGTCTATGCTGGCTTGGTTGAAGTATGGCAACGGCGAGACGCCCGAAAGTTCGGGCAAGAAAGGCGACCACCTTATCGGCGATTATTACGTAGCCTTTGACAAGCACTATCGCGAACAGGTAAATGAGCTCAAGGCGCGCTTAGAAAAGGAAGGACTCACCGCCGACGCCGCAAAAGAGCAGGCCGAACGCGAAGCGCCTTTAATGAAAGAGGCGCGCGAAATGCTCGTGAAATGGGAGCAAAACGACCCTGAGGTGCGTGGCCTTTGGGAAAAGATGAATAATTGGGTGTATGCCGGCTTCGATCAGACGTATCGCGCACTCGGCGTAGGCTTCGACAAGATTTATTACGAGAGCAAAACCTATCTGGACGGCAAAGCAAAGGTGCTAGAAGGCTTGGCGCAAGGACTCTTCTTCCGCAAGGACGACGGTTCTGTATGGATCGACCTTGCGGCCGACGGCTTGGATCAAAAACTCCTCTTGCGCGCTGATGGGACGAGTGTCTATATGACGCAAGACATCGGCACGGCGACGCAACGCTTCAACGACTACGACATTGATAAGATGATCTACGTCGTGGGCAACGAGCAAGATTATCACTTTAAGGTTTTGAGTCTTTTATTGGACAAACTGGGCTTCAAATGGGGCAAGGAACTCGTGCATTTCTCTTACGGTATGGTTGAACTGCCTAACGGCAAAATGAAGAGTCGCGAGGGAACCGTCGTAGATGCGGACGACTTAATCGCCGCGATGCAGGACGAAGCCGCAGCCACCATCGAAGCGGCCGGCAAGTTTGAAGACCGCCCGGCGGAAGAGAAGCAAGAAGTGGCGCGCATCGTAGGACTCGGCGCCCTCAAATACTTCTTGCTCAAAGTAGACGCGCGCAAGAATATGGTCTTCAACCCCGAAGAGAGCATTGACTTTAACGGCAACACCGGACCCTTTATTCAATATACCTATGCCCGCATCCGCTCTGTCATTCGCAAGGCAGAGGAGGGCGGCATCAGCATCCCCGCAACGCTCACTGCGGGCGCGAAACTTTCGGATAAAGAAGAAAGCATCGTGCAGCGCTTGGCGGAGTTCCCCGCTATCGTTCGCCAAGCCGGCGCAGAATATGCACCGAACGCGATAGCCAACTATTGCTACGATTTGGTGAAAGAGTACAATCAGTTTTACCACGACTTCAGCATCCTGCGCGAGACCGACGAAGAGAAAAAGCGCTTCCGCCTCGTGCTTTCCGCTAACGTAGCCAAGGTAATTCGCACCGGTATGTCGCTACTCGGCATCGAAGTGCCGGAAAGAATGTAATTCGCTGCGCCGCAACGGATGAAGAGTAAGTTTTACGTCGTTTGGCAAGGCAAAGTGCCGGGCATTTATACCAATTGGGCCGACTGCCAGGCGCAGGTGAGCGGCTTCGGCGCTGCGCGCTACAAAGCTTTCACCACGCGCCAAGAGGCGGAAGCGGCTTTTGCGGCCGGTCCGGAGGCTTATATTGCGCCGCGCCGCCCCAAAGCGAGTGGCGGCGTGAAGACGGCGAAGTCCGGCACACGCGGAAAGGCCAACGAACCACTCAATCCGCCCGACTATCGCCACGATACGGTTCTTCCCCTCCCGCCGGAGGTGGAAGCCAATGCGTGGGCCGTAGACGCAGCCTGCTCCGGCAATCCCGGGAAGATGGAATATCGCGGCGTCGACTTGCGAACGGGCGCGGAAGTCTTCCATTTCGGCCCGATCTTCGGCACAAACAACATCGGAGAGTTCTTGGCCATCGTCCACGCCTTGGCTTTGCTCGAGCAGCGGGGCGAAACATTGACCCTTTACTCGGATAGTCGCAATGCGCAGTTGTGGATTCGACAGCGCCGGTGCAAGACTAAATTAGCGCGCAACGCAAAAACAGAAGCCGTCTACACGTATATTGAACGCGCCGAGCGTTGGTTGCAAACACACTCCTTTACAAACAAAATTCGGAAATGGAAAACGGATGAGTGGGGCGAGATACCGGCCGACTTTGGTCGAAAATAAAGCCGCCTCTTCCATACATTATATATAATAGGACGCATTAAGCCGCTCCCCCAACCCACACTCCGCCGCCAAGCGGAAGTTTGGAAGACAAAAGGCGGCCAATATCGTCTCTCGTTGCTCAAACTCACGATATGAAAGATTTCTTTCGCCTCCTGCTTCACTACGTAGCGCCTTACAAACGCTATCTTTTCGGCTCGCTGCTTTTTAATTTGCTTTCGGCCGTACTCAATGTCTTCTCCTTCTTGTCGCTGATGCCGATGCTGAAGATCTTGTTTCGATTAGACACGACCCGGTACACGTTCATACCGTGGGACACGCCGGACGCGAGCTTCAAAGATATTCTCCTCAACAACTTATATTACTACACGACCGACCTGATTCACGTCTACGGCGCCTCTACCGCACTCCTCTTCATCGGCCTCTTTCTCATCACGGCCACTTTGCTGAAGACGAGTTGCTATTTCGCCTCCGTCGGCATTATGGTTCCGATGCGCACGGGCATTGTTCGCGACATCCGCAGCAGCGTTTACCACAAGATTGTCAGTCTGCCGCTCTCCTTCTTCTCTGATGAGCGCAAAGGAGATATTATGGCGCGCATGAGCGGCGACGTTAACGAGATCGAAAACTCTATAACGGGTTCGCTGGATATGTTGATCAAGAACCCCATTCTCCTCTTCTGCTATTTCGGTGTCCTGATTTATACGAGTTGGGAGCTCACGCTCTTTACACTCATCGTCCTGCCGATTATGGGGTGGGTAATGGGCAAGATCGGGCGCAAACTTAAACACAAATCGCTCGATGCACAGAACAAGTGGAGCGATACAATGGCCCAACTCGAAGAGACTTTGGGCGGAATGCGTATTATTAAGGCTTTCACAGCTGAGAAAAAGATGTGCGAACGCTTTGATCGCAGCACCAACGACTTTCGGCGGGCATCCAATAAGGTCAACATTCGCCAATCGTCCGCCCATCCGGTGAGTGAGTTCTTAGGCACAGTACTCATCGTCACCGTACTTTGGTATGGCGGCACTTTGATTTTGGATGGCAATAATCCGCCAATCGATGCGCCGACATTTATCTTTTATATGGTCATTCTCTACTCCATCATTCAGCCCCTCAAAGATTTATCGAAGGCGGCTTACAACATCCCCAAGGGAATGGCCAGTGTCGTCCGCGTCAACAAGATCCTGAATGCGGAAGACCATATTACCGAGCCTCCAAATCCTGCGTCAATTGAGCATCTCACCGACGAAATACGCTTCAACGATGTATCTTTCGGCTACAACGACCACGCCACCGTCCTCCACCATATCAATATGACCGTCAAGCGCGGGCGCACCATCGCCATCGTCGGGCAGAGCGGCTCGGGCAAATCTACATTGGTCGATTTACTCCCACGCTTCCACGACGTTAGCGCAGGTAGCGTCACGATCGACGGAAAAGACGTTCGCGACCTCAAGATTGCCGACCTGCGGGGCTTGATTGGCAACGTCAATCAAGAGGCAATTCTCTTCAACGACTCTTTCTTCAACAACATTGCCTTTGGTGTAACCCACGCCACGCGCGAAGAAGTCATTGCCGCCGCCAAGATTGCCAACGCCCACGACTTTATTATGGAGAGCGAACAAGGCTACGACACGCCCGTAGGCGACCGCGGCTGTCGACTTTCAGGCGGTCAGCGGCAGCGCATATCCATTGCGCGGGCCATTTTGAAAAACCCTGACATCCTGATCCTCGACGAAGCAACCTCCGCCCTCGATACGGAGAGCGAGCGACTCGTACAAGAGGCTTTGGAGCACTTGATGAAGACGCGCACGACCATTGCTATCGCGCACCGACTCTCCACCATCCGCAACGCCGACGAGATTTACGTGCTCCACGAAGGGCGCATCGTCGAGCAGGGCTCGCACGAACAACTCCTCGCGCTCAACGGCCAGTACAAACGGCTCAATGATATGCAACAATTATAGATCGGGCTATGAAGAAGATTATCATTACAGGCGCCAACGGTTTTGTTGGCAGTTACGTAGTCGAGCAGGCACTTGCCGACGGCTATGAAGTATGGGCCGCCGTTCGCCGTGGCGCCGACTTGCGCTACCTTACGGATGAGCGCATCCACCTACTCTACCTCGATTATGCGGATGAGGAAGGCATGCGCCAAATCTTTTCTGATCTGCTGCGCACGGAAGGGCCGCTCGATGGCGTTATCCATTGCGCCGGCGCCACGAAATGCCGCCATTTGGCCGATTTCAAACGTATCAACACGGAATATACGGAGCGCCTCGCGCGCCTTTTGGCCGAAACGGGCTTACTCCGCGGGCGCTTTGTCTACGTTAGTTCACTGAGCGTCTTCGGCCCGATCCACGAAGACGATAATCGCCCCTACACCGCGCAAGATACGCCGCGCCCCAATACGGCTTACGGGCGCAGTAAGTTGGATGCCGAGGCCACACTGCCTGCCATCGCCCACTTAGACTACATTATCCTGCGCCCGACGGGCGTTTACGGGCCGCGCGAGCACGACTATTACAAGATGGCGAAAAGCATTGCGATGGGGATCGACTTCGCCGTGGGCTTCAAGCCGCAAACCATCACCTTCATCTACGTGAAAGATCTCGCCGCGGCTGCCTTGGCCGCTTTGCAGTATGGGCAGGCGGGCGCAGCCTACAACCTTTCCGATGGCTGCGACTACAATAGCCGCGACTATTCCGACCTGCTGCAAAAGGAGATCGGGGCAAAGAGCGTCCTCCACCTGAAAGCGCCGCTCTGGGTACTGAAGGCGGCGTGCTTCGTCAGTGAAACGGTAGCAGGATTTTCGGGTAAAGCGGCCACACTCAACGGCGATAAATATCGCATCTTGCGGCAACGCAATTGGCGCTGCGACATTCGACCCGCGCAGGACGAACTCCATTACCGCCCGCAATATTCTTTGGCGCAGGGGGTAAAGGAAACGGTCGGCTGGTACTTGGAAAACGGTTGGCTCTGATGCGCTGCCCTTTCGCCGGCGGCGAATATCCTTTGCTGCGCAAGCCATCGGCTCAACCGGTCTCCAACTTTCAGCGCGCCCTGCTTCCGCTTAGCTGTCCTTTTATACGGCCATTTTTTGATGAGCAACCTGCTTAGTGCACTTACAAAGCCCTTGCGCGCCATTTGATCCATACAGAAAGTTCTGTCCACGCTATTATGGGCAGAACTTTTTTGTATGCGCTGCCCCAAATACCGCCCTCTCATTCGTCCGCCTCCGCAAGAAACCCCTCCGTAGCGCATCGCTCGCCCCAAGCCTTGGCAGACGCACCTCGAAATGCGAAAAAAAAGAAGGCCGCGAAAGGCGGACAAAACAAGCGTCAACTTTCATTCGCTCAAAATATTGATTTACAACATAATATATCACCAATAAAAGACCTCATATCCCTTTGGTTCAGTGTGTGATCACGATAAAAAAGGTCTACGCTCGTGAGAAAAAGAGCTTCACCTCACGATAAAAAAGGTGTACGCTCACGAGCGGAAACGAAATCGTCCAATCGTTGGGCGTCTAACATTGCATTCGAACAACTATGAATCAAAGCACACATAGCTTGCTTTTGAAGAGCCCCTGAGTTGGCCATCATACTTGGTCAGAATTATTGCGTAGCTACTGTATCTTAAACCCATTTTTCGGTCTTACTTGCTTACCCGCACTCAGCACACATTGAAGTAGCTAAAGCAGCTATAATGCAGATGATTTCATGCATTTGACTTGGTCAAAACCGCGCTTATTATAAGCAGGTAGGATTGGCCCTATTTTCGGTAAAATGTTTGACAAAACGATGTAAAGGAGATGGTTTAATACATATCGCACGATCCGACTTGCGCTATAATGACCCAAAATATTTCCCATTCGCAACTTACAAACCTCTATTTCGTCAATAAATGCGCTCTTTCAAAGAGCTGTTGTCAATTCTTTTCTGCTTAGTTGCAAAAAAATACTTATTTTGCGCAGATTGGTCAAATTTTCCGATAGTAAATTTGGTAGTTTATTCCTCTTTCACCTATCTTTGCCGCCGCAAGCAGAAGAGGAACGCACCCCTCGTGGGAAATCACCTTTTCTGAAAGGGAGACAGACGATATAGAGAATGATATGCTGCGTATGTGGAGCATGTTGTTGTGACTCTCTTTTCGCATGATTTCTGCCTGATCGGATTTTGGAAATGTGTGAGCTGAATCTGATTACGGCCGAAAAGGAGAAAGCAATATGAGATCGAAACCGACTCGTAGAAGCTCCCGACTTATCTTTAATGTATATAGGAACAGCACGTCAAGCCGTGTGGGTTTAAGGCTTGTGTTTTGGACACTATGATAAGGAGAACTAGTCTGAACATGGCGGAACAATGTGCGTGATTGCTGCGCACAAGAAAGCGGAGATTATCGTCGCGCTCTATTGAGGCCACAGGGCCTCATTGGGCTCTCCCACGCTTGATTTTGCTGCTCGACAATGGCCGCGCGGCCTTCTAACAAGAAGCATGACTTATTGAACATATAACCGGTGACAAACGGCCATCGGATGCAGAAAAAAGTGAATTCCCTTTTGAAGTCCTTATCCAAACGTGAGTGAGGGAAAACTTTTTTTGCGTCAGAGAGCTGTCGGATTTTAATTGAAGAATCTATGAGCCGGTTAGTGCGTAGATGCGACCAAGCAACTATGTCACAAAGGAAAAGGCGTGGCCATCCGCTCCGAGTTCTTTGGCGAACTCACACAGGACTTCACGTGCACTACCCGCAAGTGCCGCCGCCAACCTCGGGCGGATTGGACACGCGCCTCTTTCCGTTAGCTTGCAGATCTATCGCTGAAATTGCCGCTGCAAGGGCAGACAACTCGACGCGAGCTGCTCCTTCTTTTAATGTGCCTATTGATTATCAGGCAATAAGCATTCCAAACACAAAATCAAAAGATATAAAACGACGAATGTGCAAGTTTTAACCGGCTTGCACTTCGTTTCTTTTACCGTAAAGCGCCGGGCATTTCCACCTATGTTTTCACCAAACAAATGGGGAATAAAATTGACGGATACAACGCGCCAACAAAACCCAAACGAGGCATTTTTTACGCCTGTTTTGCACCCAAAATTTCCTTTTCCGGCAAACGCGCAAGACCAACTGAAAGTGCAGTAAATCAGTCGTATTTGAAAGATTATTCGTCGTCGTGCGGCGCAAGGTAAACGGTTTCTGTAAAGAAAAGGAACTACTTTTACCGGTTTTTACCCTAAGCGATCGCCACCGCCTTTTTCGCGACGCAATTCGCACATCAAGGCGCGCGCCACAAGGGCGGCCCGACGGTTTTTCCATCCCACTTACGCCACTTTCGGACCGGTCGCGTGTAAACACCACGAACGGGACCTCGCAGCCAAGAGGTTGCCGCGCCCTAAAGGGCTTTGCCACACAGGGGGCGAACTTTTACCCTTGAAACCCTGCTCCGTAGCGTTCGAATGAAATTGGAAATAAAAACAACCTCAACCCGTCTCTCGACGAATTGAGGTCTCACAGAACTTATATAGAGATGAAAAAACTATTATTCCATAATTAGAGGATGACGCCTCTTTCACTTGCAAAGATAGAACGAGATTTTGAAAATCACAAATTATCTCACGAAAAAAATTGTCGAGAAAGAAAAAAATATTGCTAAACCAAGGTGATTTTTTCGTCGGAAAGTTGGATTAATCTTTGACGATAAAGGGTGCCCAAAGCCCGCTTGAAAGTCTTCTTACTCACACCAAAACGCGCGGAAATCACCTCTGCCGAACTCCGATCCGAAAAGGGCAACTCACCACCTGCGGCCTTGAGTTCGTCGAGCAAGGTTTCAGAGAAATCGCGAAAACGATTCGCACCAATACGTTGCAACGAAACATCGAGTTTGCCGTCTTCGCGCACCGTTACGACGGTCCCGCTGCATCGGTCGCCAATGTTGATCGGCTCAAAAATCTGATTGTCGTAAATCATGCCATCGACTTTGTTGTCCACAATCACTTTGTAGCCAATGGGTGTTTTGCGCCAGATGAGTAATTCTACCTCCTGACCGCGATGAAAGTCTTCCGGTGTGGCCGACTTTAGGTGACGTTCGACCTTCGCAGTAGCAATTAGGCGTTGCGTTTCCTCATCGATGCGTACATAAACTATGTAGGAACGCCCGCGCTCCATGCGCATTCGTTGCTCGCGGAAAGGCACAAAGAGGTCTTTCATCAAGCCCCAGTCTAAGAAAGCACCATGCTCGTTAGTCCAAGCCACACGCAAAAAGGCAAAATCGCCAACGCGAGCGAGCGGGGTTTCTAAGGTGGCAACCAAACGCTCTTGCTGATCCAAGCAAACAAAAGCCGTCACTTCATCGTTGGGGCGCATTTCTCGCTCCACATAGGCCTTCGGCAAAAGAATTTCGCCGACTTCTCCACCATCTAAGTAAGCTCCGTGGTCGGTAAAGCGTATGATGCGCAGCGTATTGTAATCTCCTAATTTAATCATCTATCTTTCCATCTTTTAAATGAATCGTTCTATCGGTCGTGGCGGCGAGTTCTACGTCGTGCGTCACAATAATAAAGGTCTGACCCAACTGATCGCGCAAATCAAAAAAGAGTTTGTGCAACTCCGCCTTGTTTCGGCTATCTAAACTTCCGGACGGCTCGTCGGCTAAAATAACATCAGGCTCATTCATCAAAGCCCGCGCCACCGCCACGCGCTGCTGCTCGCCACCGGAAAGCTCGGAGGGCTTGTGGTGTGCACGCTCCGAAAGGCCAAGAAAGTGGAGCAGTTCGGCAGCCCGCTCGCGCGCTTTCTTTTCTGATTTGTGCGCAATGAGTGCCGGAATGAACACGTTCTCCAAAGCCGTAAACTCCGGAAGCAATTGGTGAAATTGGAAGATGAAACCTATATGTTCGTTGCGAAAACGCGCAAGCGCCTTCTTGCCAAGTGCGGCCAAGTCGGTTCCATTAAAAAGAATCGAGCCCGCATCGGGGCGATAAAGCGTGCCCAAGACCTGCAAAAGGGTTGTCTTTCCGGCACCACTGGGCCCCACAATGCTGATTACTTCTCGCTTATTGACGCTTAAATCAATACCTTTCAGCACCTCCAAATCGCCAAATGATTTGCGAATTCCTTGTAATTCGATCATAAACAAAAAGATTCTGCGGCGAAGTTACTTATTTTTCCGTTAGCCGCCCCGCTTGGGGCGCCGGTAGTTGCGCATCTTACGCTACGAAAGCGCTTTTTCGGAAGATAAAATCACAATGGGTCGACATCAAAATACACATTCACACCCCGAAAAGCGGCTTGTGAAAGCAGCAGATCGCGAGCGGTGAGCAGCGAGCGGCGCACTCCGCTGACGGGATACGAAACGGGCACCTTGATCATCAAGCGCCGAATAAACTGCAACTGTACGCGGCCCACCGGCGGCCGATCGGGCCCCAACAAATGCTCGCCAAAGGCCGCACGGAGCGAAGCGGTAAACGACTCGGCCGCATGCGCCACCACCTCCTCTTGGCGATGTTTGAAGCAGACGATAATTAGCCGCACGAAGGGCGGATAATCATAGTCCTTGCGCTCGGCAAGCTGCTCGCGATACATCGCTTTGTAGTCATGCGTGACCACTTGGTGCATCAAAGAAAGCTCCGGCTGCCGCGTTTGTAGGATTACGAGCCCCCTTTCGTCGCGCCGACCGGCCCGGCCGGCCACCTGCGACATCAGTTGATACGCTCTTTCGTGTGCTCGGAAGTCAGGCGTGCTGAGCAGCTGGTCCGCATTGATAATACCGACTACATGAACGCGGTCGAAATCTAAACCTTTCGTCACCATCTGCGTACCTATGAGTACGTCCTTCCCACCTGCGGCGAAGTCGGCTATGATTCGCTCATAAGCCGAGCGCGTACTCGTCGTGTCCAAATCCAGACGCGCCGTGCGGGCCTGCGGCAAAATGGCCTTTACGGCCGCTTCTACCTTCTCCGTGCCCAAGCCTAAATCGAGCAACTTCTTACTGCCGCAATTGGGACACTGCGTAGGCACATCATAAGTCTTGCCGCAATAATGACAAACAAGCCGTTGCTGCCGCTGATGATAAGTCAGCGCGACATCGCAACAAGTGCAGTGGGGCGTCCAGCCGCAAGTATCGCAGACGAGCACCGGCGCATAACCGCGGCGATTTTGGAAGAGAATGACCTGCTCGCGCCTTTCGATCGCTCGCGCCATCTCGTCGATGAGTCGGGGCGCAAAGGGCGTCTTCATCAACTTCTTGCGGCGCAGTTCGCCCACATCTTCGACAAGAATCTGCGGCATTTGCAAATCGCCGAAGCGCTGATGCATCTCAACGAGTCCAAACTTCCCTTTCTGCACATTATAATAAGTCTCCACGGCCGGCGTTGCCGTGCCCAGCAACACCTTGGCACCGCAGCGTTGCGCCAAGACGAGCGCCGTATCTCTTGCGTGGTAGCGCGGAGCCGGGTCTTGCTGCTTATAAGATGCCTCGTGCTCTTCGTCAACGATGATTAGGCCAAGATTTTGAAAGGGCAACAACAGCGCAGAGCGCACGCCCAGAATCAGCGGAAAGGGTTCTGAAGAAAGCTGACGCAGCCACGTTTCCACGCGTTCGTTGTCGGGAAATTTTGAATGGTAAACGCCCATTTTGTCGCCAAAGACGCGCCCAAGCCGCTGCATCAATTGCGTCGTCAGGGCTATTTCCGGCAAGAGGTAGAGCACTTGTTTACCCTCGGCGAGCGTATTTTTGATCAATTCGATATAGACGGCCGTCTTCCCGCTCGAGGTTACGCCGTGGAGCAAGCAAGTATCGCGTTGCGAAAAGACGGTTTTGATCTCCGTAAGGGCTTGTTGTTGAAGCGAGGACAACTGAGGTTGTAAGCGTTCGGGCAAGGCTTTGAAACTTTTCAATCGACCTACGGCCACGTCATATTGCTCCAAGATGCCCTTTTTACACAAAGCGGTCAAGGCCGCACCATCATCAGCCGTTCGCTTACGGAGTTCGGCCCGACTTACCTCCATCAGCAGGGCGGCATTGCGCAAATTGAGTGCCGCCGGAGCGCCCGCCGCATCGAGATAAGCCAAGAGGGCCTGCTGCTGTTTGGGTGCTCGCTTCAGACTGTCGAGCGTTTCATTGAGTCGACCTTCATCGAAAAAATCCGAGGCCAAACGGAGGCGCACTTCGGTCTTTGGCGCGAAGCGGCGGCCCAGCTGCTCTTCGACGACAACACAACCGCATTCGACCAAGCGGCGCACGTGGGTGAGCACCTCCGTGCTGCCCACGATTTGCTGCAATTGCTTGATCATCGTGGGCTTCGTTTCCGAGAGCGCCGCTAATATTTTTTGCGCTAAAGGCGTGGTTTGCGCCGAGCTATCGCCTGCATCGAGCGGCGCTACATCGATTCCCTCTGCGCGGCATACAAGCGTTTCGCTCTGCAACTTCAAGCCGGCGGGTAGCGCGGCGGTCATCACCTCGCCAAGCGTACATATATAATAGCCGGCCATCCACTGCCAGAGTCGGAGTTGGCCTTGCGTCACCACCGGAGCGCTATCGACCACACCGACCACCTCCTTTAATTTGAATTCGGGCCGACGCTCGTGCACTTGCAACACGATACCCGTGTACAACTTTGTTTGTAGCGGCACGACTACCCTACTCCCCGACACGATGGTCGCGGAGAGGGCTTCCGGAATCTGATACGTTAGCGGATCCGTCAGCTTTCGAGGCAAAATAACATCAGCATATTTCATCCACCTGCAAAGTTAAGCGTTTTTCTGCTATGGAGAAGCGCCGGCGGCCTCTCCCTTGCGCCGAGTGGCTATCGAAAGTTGGCATATAAAGTGAGCATTCAAGACCAACTCGCCATTGACCTTGAATGCTCACCACAGCCCTGCTGAAAAGTAGGACTCTATCGCTTCATCATATAGACTTGTCCGCCGCTGCTGCCTGCGCCTTGCAGGTTAACGCGCTGGTTCAGGTTAGAACTATAGATGCTCTGGCGGCCGAAATCGGCTTGCACCGGCGCGCCGAATTCTGATTCTGACGTGTCGATGATGGCACCGGCATCGCCCGTGAAGTCCATCTTAATGGCCTTGCCCTGCGGTGTGGTCCAGTTGCCCTTAAACGTAATCTTATTGCCGGCTATGCTAACCGTGATCGTGCCGCCACTCAGCAAACCGTACGTATCTCCATAACCGTCGCTCAAGGTTTCATAAAACGAACCTATGGGGTAGAACGTGCCGCCGGTCTTGCGCATTGTACCGCCGATAAATTTCCCTTCTTTATATTCTGCACCGGCTACGGGCATCACTACATCGTAAGTGCCCGCAATGGTGTTTATATCCATCGGCACTTGATATTTCGTCAAGAGTACAAGGCTAAGCAATTCGCCATCGCCCACAACAAATCCTTTGCTATCCACTTCGCAATTGAGGAATGCAAGCGTATAGTCGCAGTATCGGCTCGTGGCTTTGACATACTTACCATTATAATTCACGGGCATGAAGTTGACATCCTCCGTCACATATTTATAACCTGCATTCTTGTCTTTGTTCACAAACGTGAGTGCGCCGTCGTATACAAAGCGCACTTTACCGTGCGTTTGCAGCGTTCCTTCAAGCACGAGGTGGTAATTGCCATCGCCTTTCTCTTCAACCTGCAAGACGCACGTGCTCAACGAATCCAAGAAACCATCAACCTGACCGGCATCGTTCACTCTATTAGTCTCGATGTATATACTCTGCGCTTTCCAAATGCCGCTTTGATTCGCCGACTCTACCAAAGTATACGTACCGGCCGGTAATTTCGCGTGGTCGGCATCCTGCGAAGGCCTGGCGATCACCGTCAATCTGACGTCGTGCTTATTGTTTTCCTTGGGCAAGCCGCCGGTAGTGAGTTCGCCGTCGCAAAGATGGATCGTATACAATCCGGCATCCGTCGTCACAGCACCATAATATAAGTTGTAAGTATGCGTCACGTTGACATCGGCATAGTAAGAAGCGCTCTCGCCGTTGGCGAAAGTGACATCTTGAATATCATTACAGGGAATCTCTTTCGTTTCGCCTGACGTCATGCGTACTCTCATCGTCCATTTGCTTTGGGCTATTGCCGTGCTGACGCTGCATAGAACGATGGCAGTTGCGAGTAAAAACCTTTTCATGCTTTGCTTGTTTTTGTGAGTTTATAATCTGTTGTCTAGCTTTTTGGAAATTCAGCGAAGCGCCTGTGCAACACAATATCGCACTGCAGCGCGCGATGCCGGAGGGCCTATTAATAATGTATGAAGCGCGAAATTAGGCTCGAGACACAGCCTAACTGAGCTTATGAGGCTTGCGCCACGGCCCGCAAGGAGAAGCACCAGATCAAGAGGGGCGAGGATTTCAGCGATCACGCCAAAGCGGCTACTTTCGGCCTTGCGCTACTTCTGGGCAAAGCTACAAACAAATGACGATACTGTCAAGATTATCGGGTTTAAAAACGCTAAATGAAAAGGCGTTATTTTTTCATTTGCTATGAATCCGCCGGCATTTCGCAGACAAATAACACTCCGGGAAAAATTACCGGCCAACTTTTTGTCAACACGAAGCAAAGATGGCATTCGTTTGCTGCCACCAAACGATCGTTTGCTACCAGCAAACCATGGTTTGGTCTGAGCATACGATCGTTTGGCGGCAGCAAACGAAAGGAGGTATGGGCGTTGATATTATAGCGACGAATTTTGGGTAAAGAAAAACACCCCTGCCTTCGGCTGCACAGAAGGCAGACAATGACAAGGGAGGATAAGGCTTTAGATAGCTAAATGGTGATAGATGAAAGATCTCTGTCAGTTGAGTCAGTTGTGCGTCTATATCGTGGCCCGATCAGTCGGGCTAAGCAATCTTAGAGAGCGGCTGCAGCACCGGAGCTTACGTCGCATTTGGCGTCAAAATAAAGTGCCGCGAAACCTGAGCTTCGCGGCACCTATACTTTATTTTGTTTTATAACGATCCAAACCTTCTTTGAGGAATTTCACGTAGCCGTCAATGTCTTCTTTATAACTGAAGGTGTGATTTAAAGGGTTGCCTTCGTTATCTACAGGGACGTAGAGCGGCTGCTGGTTAGAACCAAACTTATGGCGTTGCAAGTAGCTCCACTTGTCGCCGACGGTGCGCAGCGTTGTAGTCTTGCCGTCTTCTTGCACCTCTACGTTCTCCGGAAGCGGCGCTTTCTCGTCGACATAGAGCGAGATGAGGACGTAATCTTTCATCAAAAGGTCGCGCACTTTAGGATCGTGCCATACGGCAAGCTCCATCTTACGGCAGTTGACGCAACCGTGGCCGGTGAAGTCTAAGAGTACAGGCTTGTTAACCGACTTCGCGTAAGCCATACCGGCATCGTAGTCACGGAATTTCGCTTCGACCTTAACCGGGTCAAGATTAAAGTCTTGCGTAGATATAGGCGGAGAGAATGCACTCACGGCCTTACACGGTGCACCCCAGAGGCCCGGCACCATATACACGGCAAAGGCAAAGGAAACGACGCCCATAAAGAAGCGGGGTACGCTCGTATGATCTTCGACATCATCGTGCGGGAAGCGCAACCAGCCGAAGAGGTAGCAACCCAAAGCTGCGAAGAGAATGATCCACAAGCTGAGGAATACTTCGCGGTCCAGAATATGCCAGCCGTAAGCCAAATCGGCCACGGAGAAGAACTTCAAGGCGAAAGCAATCTCGACAAAACCTAAGATTACTTTGATCATATTCATCCAGCTACCGCTCTTCGGCGCTTTCTTCATCATCGTGGGGAAGAGCGCAAAGAGCGTAAACGGCAAGGCTAAAGCTAAGGCGAAGCCTACCATACCCACGGCCGGCGCCATTGCGCTACCGGTAGAGGTAGAAGCCTCAACAAGGAGGAAACCTACAATCGGCGCGGTGCAAGAAAAAGAAACCAGCGTAAGCGTGAAAGCCATCAAGAAGATGCCTAAAAGGCCTGCTGTGCTGGAAGCCTTAGAATCGACGGCGTTATTCCATTTGGAGGGAAGCGTAATCTCGAAACCGCCCAAGAAACTTGCACCGAAGATGAGAAGCATCAGGAAGAATATGATGTTGAAAATCGCATTTGTCGACAAACTATTCAGCGCGCTGGCACCGAAAAGTCCGGAGATTACGAGACCTAACGTGACGTAGATTACGACAATGCTGACACCATATATAATAGCTTCGCGCACGGCTTTACGACGATCGTCGCTGCGGTGCAGGAAGAAAGAAACGGTCATCGGAATAATCGGCCAAACGCAAGGCGTAAAGAGCGTCACGAGACCACCGAGGATACCCATCAAGAAAATATAAAAGAGGCTGCGGCCGGCAGTAGAAGAGGCGTTGCCATACTTCTGAAGCTGGTCGATGACGGGCGTGTACCATTTCGCCACCGTAGCACTATCAGCTTGCGGAACATCGACAGCGGCGACGGGAGCGCCTTCAGCGTTCTCCTCCGTTGCGGCCGGAACGGCAGCAGCCGTATCTTTCGGCTGTCCCTCTTTGTCGGCCACGGCTTGTGCAGCGTCTGCGGCTGCGCCGGTTGGGCCGTCTTTACCTGCCACCTTGCATTCAACCGTCATAGGCGGGAGGCAGTTTTGATCATTACAAGCACCATACTTCAAGTAAGCCTTAAGTTGGTAGTCTTGTTTCGTAAGCTTAACACGCTGTGTAAACGTACAAGTGTTCTCAAAATAAGAAACCGGCATGTCGAAGATCTCATCTTGTACGTTTTTCACGCCCGGTCCGGGTTTCAATTTGCCTATCGGCTCTGCGCCGTCGGCCTTATCGACACCGAAACTGGCGCGCGTGGGACCGCCTTCGCCGATATTGGTCGAGTAAACGTGCCAGCCCTTTGCAATGGTGGCTTTAAAGATGACATCCACTTCAGTCGGGTTGACCCGCTTGTAGGATACGGAAAAATTAACTTGCGCCTTCGTCGCCGTAGCGACTAAAAGCACTAGCGTCAGAAGGGTGAAGAACTTCTTCATGGCAGCTTGTATCATGTTTTTAAGTTGACAATATGGGCGCAAATATACGTTTTTTTTCTGAGCGGCAAAGCCCTAAAAGCTCTTTTCGTAGGATGAAATTCGCAAATTTATGAGCCTTACCCACCTAATAAGCCGCTCAAAGGGCCACTATTCTCTCTTTGTGGCGATATTTTAGTTGATTCAGACTCCCTAAAATCGGCCTTATTTTACCCTTTTCTTTCACTCACTTGTGGGAAACAATTTTGAAAGCATCATTTTCAAACCGTTTATTGATAAAAGAAAGGGAAATTACGCGCTGTAAGAATCAGGATTATTCGAACAAAATGCGCAACTTTGTAAGTTAAAAGCGTATTACTACGCAATGTTTCCTCAATATAGAGAGGTCTATCCCTCTCCTAAAGATATGGAATGGCGGCTTGGGGAGTACTCGTTGCCGACAAATGGAGAAAAAGCTAATCTCCGTTACACATATATAAAATAAGGAAGTAAACCGATCCTAAAAGGGCGCTTTATGAATAAGTTTTCGTATGCACTTATGCGTTGTTACGTTTGGCTGTGCCGTTTCCGGCATCGCCGAGGCTACGGGATTCACTCGCCATTTGCTTTTGGACTTGTTACGAAAGTTTTTTACGAGCGAGGGGACTTCTATGCCTATGCGCCTTTGCGTAAGATGCGCCGCCAAATAGCGCACGACACGACGGAGCGAGGCGACCGCTTGATGCTACGAATCATCAATGCGTTTCAGCCGGCTGATTGCTTCATCGGCGGCGAGCAAATCCAACTCACGGCGCAGTATCTGCGGGCCGGAAAGCCCTCGTGCCAATTTTGGCCGATCGAATGCTTGGACGCAACGGAAGAACTCGATATGTTGTATCTCGACATGCCTGATTGGGAGCCGTGGGCAACCAAGGCGCTAACCAAAATGAGCGATAAAGGCTGCATCGTAGTAAGGGGAATTCACCGCAATGCACGTATGCTGAAGGCGTGGCAGCGACTGACGAAGCAGGAAGTTGTTCGGGTAAGTTTTGATCTCTATGATTATGGTGTCGCTTGCTTTCGCCAAGATTTGCACAAGCAAGATTACATCATCTGCTTTTAGCGCTTTCAGCAAACAGGAAAGGGCATAGCGACTGAGCAGCGCTCTGAGGCGGCTAAAACCAAGATGTAGGCCGACCGGAAAGCGATGGAGGAAACTTAAAGCCAAGAATACAAAGCAGAAAATAAATAAAAAAGTAAAGAAAAGGCACTTCAAACGACGAAAGTTTGGAGAAAAACACTATTTTTGCGGCTCACAAACGCCTTGAGACTTTATCTCGACAAAAAAGGCACGAATCATGAAAAAGATTCTCACAGAAAATTAGAAATAAAAAAGCGAAGATAGTTATGTATTGGACTTTGGAATTGGCCTCAAAATTAGAGGATGCTCCCTGGCCGGCAAGCAAAGATGAGCTGATTGACTATGCTATGCGCTCCGGCGCCCCAATGGAGGTCGTTGAAAACTTACAGGAGTTGGAAGACGAAGGGGAAGTGTATGAGACGATCGAGGATGTCTGGCCTGATTATCCGACTAAAGAGGACTTTCTCTTTAACGAGGACGAGTATTAAGCAAAGGTAGACAGCCACGCCACAACTTAAAGCAACAAGGCGACAAAACGATGACGTTTGTCGCCTTGTTGTTGGTATATGTATATTATAATTGTGTGCGCCGGTTTGAGCCGGGGCTACTCCAAGCCTCAAAGGAGGAGCGCGATATAAGAATAGAACATACAGCCTACAAGATTTAGATAAAACCTGAAGCGGCCCGCCTCCACAAAGGAAGCGAGCCGCTGACTTTTATATCAAACTTGCGTCGCGAAAGACGCAAACTTCTGCTTAGAGTTTCGGACCTGCTGCGATGAGCGCCTTGCCAGCCTCGTTGCCGGAGAACTTATCGAAGTTCTTGATAAAGCGTGCAGCGAGATCTTTCGCCTTTGTCTCCCACTCAGCTGCGTCAGCATACGTGTCGCGGGGGTCGAGAATAGCAGGATCTACACCCGGCAATTGCGTAGGCACTACGAAGTCGAAGAAAGGAATTGTCTTCGTCGGCGCCTTGTCGATTTCGCCATTCAAGATATCGTCGATAATGCCGCGCGTATCGCGAATAGAAATACGCTTGCCCGTGCCGTTCCAGCCCGTGTTCACCAAATAAGCCTTAGCGCCTACGCGTTCCATCTTCTTAACAAGCTCTTCCGCATATTTCGTCGGGTGGAGCGACAAGAAAGCTTGGCCGAAGCAAGCAGAGAAGGTCGGCGTCGGTTCCGTAATGCCGCGCTCTGTACCGGCGAGCTTAGCCGTGAAGCCGGAAAGGAAGTAATATTTAGCCTGCTCTGATGTCAAAATAGAAACAGGAGGCAATACGCCGAACGCATCAGCCGACAAGAAAATCACCTGCTTTGCATGCGGGCCTTTAGAAACCGGCTTAACGATGTTGTTAATATGATAGATCGGGTAAGAAACGCGCGTATTTTCCGTCACGCTCTTATCATCGAAGTCGAGTTTACCGGTTTCGCTGCAGATCGTTACGTTTTCGAGCAACGCATCGCGCTTAATTGCGCCATAGATATCCGGCTCGCTTTCCTTGTCGAGGCGAATAACCTTTGCATAGCAGCCACCTTCATAGTTGAAGACGCCCTCATCGTCCCATCCGTGTTCATCGTCGCCGATCAATCTACGCTTCGGATCCGTTGAAAGCGTCGTCTTGCCCGTGCCGGAAAGGCCGAAGAAGATCGCCGTGCTTTCGCCGTCGAGGCTCGTATTGGCAGAGCAGTGCATAGATGCGATGCCGCGGAGCGGGTTAAAGTAGTTCATCATAGAGAACATACCCTTTTTCATCTCGCCGCCGTACCATGTATTGATGATCACTTGCTCTCTGCTCGTCAAGTTGAAGACGACAGCCGTCTCAGAGTTGAGGCCCAGCTCCTTGTAGTTTTCTACCTTCGTCTTAGAAGCATTGTAAACGATAAAATCAGGCTCAAACGTTTCAAGTTCTTCCTGTGTCGGGCGAATAAACATATTCGTCACGAAGTGTGCCTGCCAAGCTACTTCCATAATGAAGCGAACGCAAAGGCGCGTAGCAGGGTTTGCACCGCAGTAGCCATCCACTACGAAGAGGCGCTTGTTAGAAAGCTCTTTCTTAGCCAAGTCTTTCAATACAGCCCACGCTTCCGGAGTAGCCGGCTTGTTATCATTAGGATATTCGGGCGTATTCCACCAAACCGTATCTTTGCTGGTTTCGTCCTTAACAATAAACTTATCTTTAGGAGAACGGCCCGTATAAACGCCGGTGAAAACGTCTACAGCGCCGAGTTCTGATACGTGACCTACCTCAAAGCCTTCAAGGCCGGCTTTCGTTTCTTCTTCGAAGAGTTTTTCGTAAGACGGATTGTGCACAATTTCGGTCGTGCCCGTAATGCCGTACTTCGTCAAATCTAATGTTGCCATAGTGATATTTTTTGTAGATGATAAATTTCCTATCTTAAAGAATCAAAGTTCCAAATATGAGTCTTTATTACCGCAGCAAAATTACGGAAATTTTCCGGACGTATCAAGGAAATATGCTTTTTGTAGCTTTCATCATCTATTTCTTTGTCTAAATTTCGACCCTCGCCAAAAATGGTCGGCAAATTGCGAAATTGACTTTGCAAAATCCCAAAATCAAGCCTTCTCACACACCAATCCCGGTGCCGACCCCCATCGTTCGCCGGTCGGTCATCGGTCGGCTGTTGTACACGACAAGATTGCCGATCGTAAAGATTTATGATTTAATGCATTACAACGCCGTTTTGTGAAAATCTTCGACCCTTTTCGCCTACTTCCGTGCCGGTCGGCGCGAGGGGAAGCGCGGGGCGTTTTCTTGGTCGTTTGAAAAAAAAGCAGTACTTTTGGCCGATTTGTAACAAATAACAGCTTTTTCTCGACCCATGGAGGTAATAAATTTAGGGGCGGCCAACTCCGTCATCAACAGCTACATGATGCAGCTTCGCGACGTTGATATTCAGCGCAACCGCACGCTTTTTCGCAACAATCTGGAGCGCATAGCGCACGCGATGGCCTACGAACTGAGTCATCGTCTGCAATACGATGTTCGCGAGGTGCAGACGCCGCTCGGCAAGAAGGACGTAAGCGTCTACACGGACCGCATCGTGGTGGGGACGGTCTTGCGCGCCGGCCTCTCGTTTCACCAAGGCTTTCTCGATGTCTTCGACCAAGCCGACAGTGCCTTTGTAGCAGCTTACCGCGAAGAGGGTAAACGCGAAGACATTAAGATTCACCTCGACTATCTGGCTTCGCCGGACCTCGAGGGTTGCACATTCCTAATGGTTGATCCCATGTTGGCGACGGGAGGCAGCTTAGAGACGGCGTGGGAAGCTTTTCAGCGCAACGGGCGACCTAAAAAACTACACATTTGCGTCGTGATTGCTTCGGAGGAGGGTATCAATTATTTGCAGAAACTCTTCCCTACTGACGATGTCACTTTATGGGTGGCTGCAATCGACCCGCACCTGAACGAGGAGGCCTATATCGTGCCAGGCTTGGGCGATGCCGGCGACCTCTCGTTCGGACCAAAACTCGCGGCGCGCAAGCATATTCTTCGCTAACGTCTGACGCTTAATTTTTATTTCTATACACCCACAAAGCGGGGAGCATTCTACGGAGTGTTCCTCGCTTTCTTTTTATCTGACGACGCATTTTTCCGCGCACGCCTTCCGCATTTTTCAGTGCAAACATTTTGTCCAAGCCGTTTTGTATCACGATAAAAAAGGTTTGCCATCGTGATGAAAAAGGTCTACGCTCGTGATAAAAAAGGTCTACACTCGTGAGCGTAAACCTCCGGCGTAGGAAGTCGTCAGTTAATCCACGAAGTTGTATGGTGGAAAATGGCAATTTGTAACGTGCTATTTTGATCGTCCCTCACAAGATACCGACTCGCGTTCGTTTGAAAGACCAACCCTAAGGGGTTGCTCAAAGGTATGATGCGTTATGCAGGGTTAAAGCGTTGCCGCTTTAACCCTGCCCTGCCAAAAGACTAACCCCGATGGGGTTATTTGCGACGGATGACGTTTGCGGGCGGGATTACGTGGCTTGTGGAGCGAGTTTGAGGGGTTTATTTGCGGCGTTGGTTGTGGAGATTGGAATATTCGTGGCGATGTTCGGGGTTTAGTGGGTGTAAGAGGTGAGCATTGATGGGGTTATTAAAGGCGGAATTGGTTGGAGATGGGAGGTGTGTATTAATATCTGAAACTATGGTATTGTAATTGTGAGGTTTGATGGGGTGCCTTGTAGGTTGAAGGATATGAGTTTTGATTATTATGATTAGTAGGTCAAATCAAGTGCGCATACATTACAATAATAGGACATTTATAATTTGCCCCCGATGCTACAAACGGCGACCCCAACCCCTTAGGGTTGGTCTTTTGGCAGGCCGGGGTTAAGGTGCGAAGCGGCTTAACCCCGGATAAACGGATGGAAGTGAGTGCAACCCCATCAGGGGTTGGTC
>ERZ773233.62-NODE-62-length-91792-cov-11.702988_pt1 | contig 91792 bp, 81 predicted proteins | sample MGYA00580991_ERZ773233 | MGnify/ENA primary metagenome ERZ773233 (study PRJEB29015, sample SAMEA2738178) | human oral metagenome | biome: human oral; feature: human-associated habitat; material: saliva | place: China | collected 2161 ...
CTGGGCCTCGACATCGACGCCATCATCGACCACGTCCGCGCCTACGGCGCCGACACGACCGCCAAGGACAACTCATGATCACCCTCAACTCCATCAGTCACACGTATCCGGGAGAGAATGAGGCGGCGCTGCGCGATGTCTCCCTCACCCTCGGAGACGCCACCGTCACCGCCCTCGTCGGCCCCAACGGCTCGGGCAAGACGACGCTCATGCAGATCCTCGGCGGCCTGATGGTCCCCACCTCGGGGAGCGTTGCCATCGACGGTAGTCAGGCCAGCGCTGACGACCTGCTCACCGGATCGATCATCGCTTCCTCCGCCCGCGACTTCGACGAGCTGTACAGCCAGTCTCTCGTCGCCTATGCGCGTCTGCGTCCCACCTGGGATGAGCAGCTTTTCACCCACTATGCCGAGCGATTCGACCTGCGCGTCAAGCGCAAGTACGTGCGCAAGCTCTCCGGCGGGCAAGCCGCCATTCTCTCCGCCTCGATTGCGCTGGCCTCGGGTGCACCCCTCACGCTCCTCGATGAGATCCAGGCGCCCTTGGACGTGCCCACGCGCTACGCCCTCTACGAGGAGATCCTCGCCCTGGCGGGAGAGTGCATGGAAGGCAAGCGCCCACAGCGTCGCTTCCTCATCTCTTCGCACATGGTCTCCGAACTCGAAAAGGTCGCCGAAGACGTCATCGTCTTGAAGAAGAGCGAGCTCCTCGCTCACGAGACCATCGACGACTTCACCTGCCGAGTCTCAGCTCTGACCGGCCATGCCTCCGACATTGAGCGCTTCCTTGCCGCCCACCCGGATCTCGCCGTGATCGCCAGTCGCGAGCTCGGCTCCACGCGAGAGATCGTTGTGGACCTGCGCGGCAGTGCCGTCGGCGACACCGAGCTCGCATCCCACTCCCTGACCGCTTCGCCCTGTTCCTTCCAGGACGCCTTCGCCTACCTCATCCAGGAGAACGACCAATGAGCACCGCAACCACCGTCTCCCGCACCCCCAGCGCCTGGCGCCTAGGCATGGTCAACATCAAGCCTGCCGTCCTCTTCTGCCTTGCAACCGTCTTCGCGCAGTTTGCACTCAACGCGCTCATCGCGGGTTTCTTCTATGTGACCCGCGGTAGGTCCTCGGAAAATATCTATATGGCCGCCCTCAACTCAGCGTTAATCATGGGGATCTTTCTCATCGTCGCCGGGATCAATCAGACGATCTCGTACATGCGCGCGGGGGCGTTGAGCGGAGCTCCGCGCCGTACCCTGGCGCTCTCGAGCTACGTCATTTCGGCCGTGTTGATCGCCCTGGGCAGCGTCATCTGGTGGCTGCTCATCCTGATCCAGCCGTACCTGACCTTCATGACGACAAGCACTATCACTACGGGTGTTGACACGTGGCTGATCATCGTGGCCGTCTGGATCGCCTGTGACGCGGCGGCTCGCTTCGGCTCGAACGTCTTCCGCCACCGCGGAGGGGGATGGGAAGTCGCGATCGCGGTTGTCGTGGGTGCCGTTACCGTCGCCGTCCCATCCACCTGGCTGATCCTGAACCTCATGGACAAGGCCGGAGTCGCCGGTCCCATGCCTGCAGGACTCTGGTTCCTCGGGATCATCCCCCTCGCGGTTGTGATCGCCAACTGGCGCCTCACTAGCACGGGTAGGATTCGCCGTCTCAACTGAATCGGAAACCAAACATTGCACGTGTGGGGAGCAACTCAGGTTGCTTCCCACACTCTTAGTGCCAGTGCCCGCGGGAGGCCTCGAGAGAGAAAACTAGAGTTCGACCTTGAGCTTCGTGAACATCTTTGAAATGTCTTCCGCGACAGTTGCAAAGAGAGAAGAGGTCGTGGTTGCGGTTGCCGTAATCACCACGAAAGAATCCGCAGTCATGGGTATTCTCCACACCCATTGAATGACCGTGTATGAGTTCGCGGCATCGGAGTAAACGCCCTTGCAATGAACGGCTTTTGCGAAGATCGCTGAAGACTCTCCCGAAGGAGAGTAACGACCAGGTTCGACGTCTTCTTCTGCCAGAGTGCTCCAGCCCGGGAGTTTCGCGCTCAAAGCTGCAGAAAGCTCGCCGACTGAGGGGAGCGCATCGGTATCTCCAAGGGAGGCGGTAACCGTGAAGGACGAGGGAAAACCTGACTGCGGATCTGAAGGGCCCTGGGCGACGATCAATCGAGAAGACAGGGGAGTTGCTGGGGAAGGCGGAAGCAGCTGAGACGGAGTGTCTCGAGGGAGCTCACGCCACTGCATAGACAGAGGAAGGCGTGCGCTCACGATAACAGCGCGTCCCTCACTTAAGGTAAAACGTAGTGCCTCTCGAGCAGTTCTTCCGTATTTACTGGTGATATTCCCGTTTCCGTCAACCAAATCGTGGCGCTTATACCATTGCCAATCCGCATCCATCCACTGTGGAAGCGAAAAGGGAAAAGGGAACATAAAACCAGCGCCGACCAATAGCAGGGCTAAACACGCACAGAATAGGACCTCTGAAATAAGCCCCACTCCCCAAAGAGTCAGGAGCAAGAACGAAATACCGCCGCAAAGCGCCGCAAGTGTCCAGATCAAGCGACGGGCAATTTTCCTAGCGGGAGCGAAACGAGTGGCGAAAAAACCGCGCATGATCTCAGCAAGGCGCGAATCGCTGTATGTTTCCAGCCACCAGGAAAACAAGAACACGGCGGGGAGAACTGTCCACGCGATGGCATACAACAACTGATATCTCATGATTTGCTCTCCACACTTCCTAGGGCACGACAAAAGGCGCGAGCTTTGCCCACAGCTCTGTTCGTGTGCACTTCTCCAAGTCTCCTACCGTGCCTGAAGTTTGAGCAAAATCTGGCGCATTGGAGGGCTGCGTCAGATAGCTTTCGGGAAGCGTGCGCGCACTCACCACGTATGCCGCCCAAGGAACAGAGAGAACAGTGTAGCTGCGGTGCACATGATAGCCCTGAGGGCTTCGCATCCAGCTTGTCCACACGGCATATTCCCAGTTCTTTTCCCTGACTAGGCGAGTAAAAGACGACCTCTTCTTCGATTTCTGCAGATCCTCTAGAAGAATCTCGTGCGCCCCCATGGCGTCGCCGGAATTTGCCGCATCAATGAACTCGATGGGCACGCGTTTGGGGCCATCGAATCGATTCTTGACGGAAGGAAAGGTTGAAAACTCTGCGACGATCTGCGGCACATCGTGCGTTTCTGCACAATAAACCTGGGTTGTTTCAGGTTCTTTCAAACTACTAAGAATGGTTGACTGTCCCGGAGCAATGAAAGCGCACTGCCTACGAACTCCGGAAGAGGCATAACGCGGTGACAGCGCAAATTGCGTGAGGGGAGTACTGTCCTTGCGGATCGGTGTAAGGAGCATCTGCGCTTGCCCGCTCAAAGCACCATCGGCCTCGAGAATCTTGTCGAGGCCCATCTGGGCTTCCGTCGACAAACCTTCCCGTGCGGACTCTTCGGGGCCCGCGAGAGCAATGAACGCGGGAACCGAGGCGGTTGGCAGGCTGAGGGGCGCGAAGAAAAAAGTGCTCATGATGCCACGCTCATCTTCGTTACCATCTTGCCCATATCCTCGAAATGCTCAGGAAACATGCGCGTCGTTGTTGTTGCTGTGGCGGTGATCCTGACAAAAGTCGACGAGTCGAGTTTTTCAACCCATGACCATTGAATAGCTGTCAAGGAAACGCCTTCATCAGTGTATGTTCCCGTGCACATGAGGGAAGCTTTCGGCTTGCTCTGCGTGATCTCGTCAAGCGTAAACCACCCCGGAACCTGCCGTGCAATCGCCTCGCTTAAAGTTCCCAGCGGTAGACGTTGCTCGCTGCTTGCCGGAGTTGCGCAGATTGACAGTGTTGATGGCCGCAGATTCTCGTAATCCATAGGTCCTTGGGCGACCAGAACAACGGGGGCCAAAGGAGTGGGCGTGAGATAAGAGGGCATTTCCTCAACGCGCTGCCAGCCGAGAGGAAGCACAATACGAGTCGAAAACTCTCTTTTCTGGCTACCGCCCAGCGTGAGTTCTGTAGTAGTACGAACTGTGCCGCCGCGGGGAAGAAGATTTCCTAATTCGTCAACAAGCCCTTTGCGGACACTGTCGTGCCATCTGGGATCCAGCCATGTCGGAAAGTTTAGAGGCAGATGGCACAGGGGAATAAGAAGGACTGAAGTGATTGTGAGCCAGCCAAGGGCAAGAACGATATCCGTGCTAAAGCCGTGTTGCCGAGCAAAAACTGTCATTCCAGCAAGCAGCGCAAACAAAGCCCACGCGCACAGGCGCAGAAAGTTCGCCGGATCTAATGTGTGGACCTTCGTCAAGGGCCAGGCTCGCTGCGCTAAACGCGACTTACTGAATGCGACAAATAACATGAAAATAAGACGCAGGGCAAAAGCAAGGACCCACACGATGACCATCCCGCGCGGGATCGTGTAGGCCAAGGTTGAAATCACCATGCGCACGCCTTGATGCTATGACAAGGGAATATTGCAAAGCAATCTGCTGACTTTTCAGCAATTACTGGCTCGCGTGGCACTCTTCAAGCCACCCAAGCATCCACCGGCTAAAATATGCACAGACCACTGCGCCAGCCAGGTGCGGTGAGCCCTAATAAAGGAGTTTTCGTGGCACAGCCATCCACCTCTCGTCTTGATTCAGTTATTTCTCTTGCCAAGCGCCGCGGCTTTGTTTTCCCCTGCGGTGAGATTTATGGCGGTACTCGCTCCGCCTGGGACTACGGCCCGCTGGGTGTAGAACTCAAAGAGAACATCAAACGTCAATGGTGGAACTACATGGTTCGCCGCCGCGCAGACGTCGTCGGGCTGGACTCCTCGGTAATCCTGCCCCGCGAGGTGTGGGTTGCATCCGGACACGTCAAGGCCTTCACCGACCCGCTCATCGAGTGCCAGAACTGCCACAAGCGTCAACGCGAAGATCAGCTCATTGAAGAACTGGCTGATAAGAAGGGTGTTGACGAATCCTCCCTGTCGCTGGAAGACGTAGTTTGCCCCAACTGTGGTGTTCGTGGTCAGTGGACCGAACCCAAGGCATTCTCGGGCCTGCTCAAGACCTTCCTTGGTCCCGTTGATGACGAGGCCGGCCTGCACTACCTGCGCCCCGAAACCGCACAGGGAATCTTCGTCAACTTCGCCAATGTCATGACCGCGGCACGTAAGAAGCCGCCCTTCGGCATCGGCCAGATCGGTAAGTCTTTCCGCAACGAAATTACCCCCGGTAACTTCATCTTCCGTACCCGCGAATTCGAGCAGATGGAGCTTGAGTTCTTCTGCGAGCCGGGAACTGATGAAGAATGGCACCAGTACTGGATCGACTACCGCAAGGCATGGTATGTCGGCCTGGGTATTGATCCCGAAAACCTGCGTGAATACGAGCACCCGAAGGAAAAGCTCTCGCACTACTCCAAGCGCACCGTTGACCTGGAATACCGCTTCGGTTTCCAGAACTCCGAATGGGGTGAACTCGAAGGTATCGCCAACCGTACCGACTACGACCTCGGTGTTCACGCTGAGGCCAGTGGCGCCAAGCTCGACTACTTCGACCAAGCGACCGGCGAACGCTGGACCCCCTACGTCATCGAGCCTTCCGCCGGCCTGACCCGTTCCCTCATGGCCTTCCTCATTGAGGCCTACCACGAGGATGAAGCTCCCAACGCAAAGGGTGGCGTTGACAAGCGCGTTGTCCTCAAGCTCGACCCGCGTCTGGCTCCCGTCAAGGTTGCTGTCCTGCCTCTGTCGCGTAAGGAAGAATTGACCGGCCCGGCGCAGGCGCTTGCAGAAGAACTGCGCGACCTGTGGAACATCGAGTACGACGATGCCGGCGCCGTTGGCCGTCGTTACCGTCGCCAGGACGAGATCGGCACCCCCTACTGCATCACCTACGACTTCGATTCCGTTGAGGATCACGCCGTCACCATTCGTGAGCGTGACTCGATGGAGCAGGTCCGTATCCCGCTCGACCAGGTCAAGTCCTACCTGATTGAGCGCTTGGGAGTTTGCTGAGTGATCTCGCAGTCTCACGCTAGTGGCCCAGCTTGCTTGCAGGTTGGGCCACTGCGGCTGTTTACTCCCGTCGTCTTGGCACCGATGGCAGGAGTGACGGATGCGCCTTTCCGCCGCCTGTGTCGCATGTTTGGTGAAGAGGCATTGGGTGGGCCTTCGCCCCTGACTGGCACGCCCAGCCCGGTTGCTCTTCCCGGAACTACTGAAAGCGCTCGCCCGGCCGCGGCCTCGGAAATCGGGAAAGAAAGTGGCGCGCGAGAGGAACTGACGCCCCACGTCGATGCTCCGGCGGGCCTGTACGTCATGGAAATGGTGACCTCGCGAGCCTTGGTCGAGGGGAATGCGCGCACGATGGCGATGATTCGCCCAGACCCTGCCGAACGCGTTCACTCCGTGCAGCTCTACGGAGTCAACCCCCAGGTCATGGCGCGCGCAACCCAGATCATGATCGAAGGCAAATACGCCGACCATATTGACCTGAACTTCGGCTGTCCCGTCCCCAAAGTGACGCGAAAGGGCGGGGGAGCAGCGCTTCCGTGGAAACGGGACCTCTATGCCGACCTGCTGCGCGCGGTTGTTACCCAAGCGCAGGTCAGCGGGGATGCGTGTGGCCGCGAGATTCCTGTGACGGTGAAGATCCGCATGGGAATTGATAGCGGACATGAGACCGGCCTCGAGGCCGCGCAGATCGCTCAAGAACTTGGAGCCGCAGCCGTGACGATCCATGCGCGCACCCAGACTCAGCATTACGCGGGCCACGCGCACTGGGATTACATTGCACGCGTCAAAGAAGCCCTGGATATTCCGGTCTTTGGTAATGGCGACGTTTTCGAGGCCGCGGACGCGATCGCAATGATGCGTCAGACCGGGTGCGATGGCATTTCCGTTGGCCGAGGCGCGCAGGGACGACCGTGGATTTTCCGCGATATCGTCGCCGCCTACCACGGGAGGCCGGTATTCCCCGCACCTTCCCTGCGAGAGGTTGCCGCCATCATCGAAACCCACGCGCGCTGGTGCGTGGAAGAAGAAGGCGACGAAGACCGCGCGATGCGCGAAATGCGTAAGCATATCGGCTGGTACCTGCGTGGTTTCAAGGTAGGTGGGCCGCAGCGCCACGCGCTGGGGATGGTCTCCACGCTTGATGAACTGAGCGATCGCCTGACCGATTTGGATCTTGATCAAGATTTTCCCGAGGCCGCGCGAGGGCCTCGTGGGCGCGCTGGGGGAGAGAAGACCCCACACCTGCCTGACGGCTGGTTGGAACACCGTTATTTGACGGACGCCGAGCGGGCGTCGATTCATCATGCAGAAGTTGGCTACTAAGGATTGTGTGCCGGAGGGGACGTCATGGAACCTGTTGTTATTGGACGCAGTGATTTGGGCGAGGCCTACGGCGTTGCGCCTTCAGATGTGGGCGCGGGATTGCTTGACCCCGCGGGTGCTATTCCTCCACGAGGCCGAGTGCTTCTGGGCGGTGGGCAGCCGGTAGTTTTCATTGTTCCTCTGATGGCGGGGGACGTGCGTGGAGTCGTAGAACAGATTGAGGCTGCTTCGGGTGAGCCGCACGATATGTTCGAGTGGCGCGTGGACTACTTAGATGTTCTTAGGGGACTTTCAGGTGAAGAACTGAGTGACCAGCTCCGCGAAGAAATTTCGAGGTCTGCAGCAGAGATCTTGGGGGCTTCGGATGTGCCCGTTTTGGCTACTGTCCGCACAATTGCTCAGGGCGGAAAGGCTGAAGTTTCAACGCCGGTTTATGGCCAGATCGTTGAGCTGCTGGCTGAGTGCGGGATGGACGCGGTAGATGTGGAAATGGCTCCGGCGGCACCTGCATTGACCGAGAAGGTACACGCCACGGGTGCGAAGGTCATCATGTCCTTCCATGACTTCGAGGTGACTCCCGAATCGGAGATCATGCGAGAGCTTCTGGAAACCATGGCAGCTTTGGGCGCGGACGTCGCAAAGCTTGCGGTTTTAGCCAATTCGGAGCGTGACGCGCTCAACGTTGAATTGGTCCAGAGGTGGGCGGCCGAGTACGTGTCGGCCCCGTCAATCGTCTTAGCGATGGGTGAGTTTGGCCGCCAGACGCGTGCGACTCAACCTGAAGATGGGGGAGTCGCCTCTTTCGTGACCGTGAGTGGACGCGAAAGCGCGCCCGGTCAATGGGGTGCATGGGAATTGGCGGCGAGGCTCGGGCGGAGCTGAGCCTCTCCGCTGCTAGATCGCGCTTCCGTAGATCAGGTCTCCCAGCGCAAGGACAATGAAGATCCAGAAGACCTCAATGAGTCCAAGCACTGCGGCAAGCCATGAGCGCCGATAAATTGCCCACACAAGTGTCGGAACGCCCAACATACACACCCAGATGACGGTCGCTTTGCCGGTAATCATCGAAAAGATGACGAGCGAGGCCGCAATGACGAAGGAGATCGCAGTCCCGATGTGGGTTGTTGTTTTTGATTTCGTGGTAGGAATTGTGGACATGGCGAGCCTCCATCGAACTCCACTGAATCACGGTACTCGATAGTTTATCTATTTTTCTTGAAGACACAAGGTGTTTGGCTGAGCTCGTGATGAGCGTCTGCGTAGCACGAGAACGCTGGATAGTGAGAGGACGCGCGGGAGCTTAGATTATGACAATCGTGCGATTCGGCTGATGACGATTGAAGCGGCCCCACGTGCCCAGTCGAGAAATGTTTGTTGTGTCAGGACGAGCTCACAACGAGCAGAATTGCCAAACGCACGTTTGGCGAAATGAGATCTGATTTTCTCAAGCCGTTTCGGCTCAGCTGCGAGTGCACCAATACTCTCGCCTGACAACATGATCTTGCTCGGTCCGATCAGGCAAGCCAGAGTTCCCAATGCATCAGCCAATACCATGTCTGCTTGATCAATAATTCCGCGGATCTGCTCATCATGCGTGTAACGTGACAACGCTTGATCGAGAGTTAACTCCTCGTTGAGTGTTTCCTTGATTGCTGCGCGAATTGCTGGAGTGGAGGCAACAGCTTCGACGCATCCGTTTTTCCCACACGAACAACGACGTGAGACGGGGCCGAGGGGTAGGTGCCCGAGTTCCCCGGCTACGCCGAATGCTCCCGTTAGGATCTTTCCGTTTACATATATTCCGCAGCCAATTCCTTCGCCAATTGTTACGACTGCCCATGAACTGACGTTGCGTCCAGAGCCGTATAGGCTTTCGGCGTTCGTTAATGCCCTTACGTCATTGTCGATAAAGATCGGAATCTCCAACTGTTCTGCTAGCTTGTCTGCAAGCGCGAAATCGTGAATTCCTAGTAGATGTGAGTCTCGAACGATTCCCTGCTCGTTATCAACATCGCCGGATATTGAAATCCCAATGCCATCTGGATTAATTCCCCTAGTCGAGCACTCGTGTAAGAGAAATCGGCAACATCTGACAAGATCATCGATGAGCTGTTGGGACTTTTCGCCGGATCTTTCTGTTATATGCGAGAACTGGATGCTTCCGTCGAAATTCATGCCAATTGAATAGAGCGTATCTTGAGTAACTTTTATCCCCAGAGCAAAAACGCGATCTGCAACTAAATGGATAGGCTCTAGGGGACGTCCCTTGCGCGTAGGATCAGGCTCTATATCGTTGGCAAGTTCAACGAAGCCCTCGCTTAATAACGGACGGATGGCTTTCGTGACCGCGGCTTGGGAGAGCCCGAGTGTCTGTGCAATTTCGACACGAGCCATCGGTCCCCGGGTTAAAAGAGCGTGGAAGATCGATATCGACGCGGGAGAAGTTACCGGAATAAGCGGAATATCAGGCATATCATGTTCATCCCTTCAGACCGGAGCTGGCGATTCCTTCGAAGAATTGTTTCTGGAGGAGGATAAAAATAGCGATTAATGGCAGTGAAGCAAGAAGGGAACCCGCCATAAGCGTCGGATAGTCTGTTCCGTGTTGTCCTTGCAAAGTTGCTAAGCCAACTGGCAACGTCATGTTATCGGGAGAAGAGGTAATAGCCAGCGGCCAGAGTAGATCATTCCATGAATATAACGCGGTGAGCACAGTTAATGCAGCTAATGAGGGTGCGGTAAGTGGGAGCATGATTGTGAAGAAAATCCTCAGCGCGCCCGCACCGTCGAGTCGCGCAGCTTCTTCAAACTCTCTGGGAACGGAGATAAAAGCTTGCCTGAGCAAGAAAGTGCCGAACGCGGAGAATATTCCTGGAAGCGAGATCGCAGGAATAGAATCCAACAGATGGAGATCTCTAACTAGAGTAAATTGCGCGATCAGGAACAGCTGGCTCGGAGCCATGAGCATGATGAGGAATAACCCGAAAAGCAAGCTTCTACCGGGAAAACGGAATCGTGCGAATCCATACGCAGCGAGTGAACAGACTGTCACCTGACCGACGACACGCATTATTAGCGCGAGAGAAGAGACCGTCAGGAGCCTTCCTAGCGGTAAAGCACTGAAGAAATGTTCGAACCCCTCAAGATGTAGCTCGCTCGGAAAAATAACCGGTGGAACTGCACGAGATTCTGGAACACTCTTAAACGCTGTCAATACTTGCCAAATGAACGGCGTAACCATAAACAGAGAACACGTCGCAAGTACAACGTGGAGCCAGAGTTGCCTGATTCCTCTGGAAGAAGTTTTACCCATAGAACACCCATTTCCTTTGTACGCGGAATTGGATTGCAGTAATCGTCATGATGAGCAGAAGAAGAGTTATTGCAATTGCGGCGCCGTAGCCTTGATCTCCTTCGATAAACGCTTTTCGAAAAAAGAGATAGACAACGGTTTGAGATGAAGATTCGGCTGGAGAGCCTTTTCCGATCATCACATAGATCAAATCGAACATCTGGAGAGAAGAAATAACTGAAAGTACTGAGACAAGAAAGATCGAAGGACTGAGCAGGGGAAGCGTGATCGAGAAAAACTGACGTTTGGAGCCAGCGCCGTCAATTGATGCTGCTTCATAGAGCTCGGTCGGTATAGTTTTTAGTCCCGCTCCCAGAATGATGATATTGACACCAAGGCTCATCCATATTCCGACAATTGAGAGTGCATAGATCGCCGTGTGAGGATTAGCAACCCAGTTTGCTCCCTTAATTCCGAAGATCTGGAGGAACTGGTTAATTAGTCCAAATTCGCCGTTATAGAGGTATCTCCAAACCATCCCGATCGCGACTGGAAGCGTAACAACCGGAAGGAAGAATAAGACACGGTAAATTGAAGCTCCGCGGCGAACGTTATGGATCATCACTGCTATCAGTACTGCGATCGGGATCCCGATAAGAACGATTGCAGAATAAATGATCGAGTTTTGAAGTGCGCTCCAAAACTCAGGATCTCTTGAGAGTTTTGCGTACTGTGAGAGTCCTGCAGGTTTTCGATTCCCGAACGGCCCAGTTTTCGAAAGGCTGACGACAACTGTTGTTAGCAACGGCCAGATGTAAAGGGCTAACAGGCCAAGGAGAGCGGGGAGGATGAAGGCTAATCCGGTCCCGGCTTCCCTTAGGTGGCGTTTCCTTTTCTGTGTAAGGGGCCGGTGCCCTGGCGCAGCAGGGGAGTGCTGCGCCAGGGACCTAACTGAACGCTGGTTCATTCTTTTGCCAATGCGTCGTTCATTTGATCGGCAAGCTTATCGGAAGCATCTTTGACGCTTTCCTTGCCCTCCCATGCGGGAGCAAGATCTGTTTCTTCAAACTTGTTCCAGACTGCAGTATTTGCAGAGACTGGGTAGACCACTGAATCAGGGATCTGATCGAGGAATGCTTGGAGGTTGAACTCGGGCATTGAAGATACCCATGCCTGCTGGGTGTTTTCGTATGCGGGGATCACAGCTCCGGTGCTTGCTTGAATCTCAGCGGCTTTCTTCCCTCCAAGGAAGACGAGGAACTTCTTCAACTCTTCGGGGTGCTTTGATTTCGAGTAGCCAACGTTCTGAATGCCATTAATAACAGTGGCTCGTTTCTCTCCCTTTGGCAAAATCGTTACATTCACCTTGGAACGGAGAGCTGAGTTTTCGTAGAAACGTTGGGCGTAGAACGACCCGCCGTAGTACATGGCTACTTTCCCATTTTCAAACTGGGCGACAGCTTCTGTATCTGCAAACTGCTCTAGGGTTGGTGATTGTCCCTTCTGGACAAAGTCGACCCAATACTGGAGTCCTGCTTGAGTCTTCGGATCGGAGTAGCCCGACTTCTTTCCATCTGCGCTGATGACGGAACCGCCTGCCTGCGCAATGGTGTTGTAGAAGCCTTCTTGTCGATTGAGAGGTGCTGCAATACCGTAAATTCCCTTGCTGGAATCCGTCAGTTTTTCAGCTGCAGCTTTTACGTCCTGCCAAGTCCAATCAGCTGTTGGGTATGCAACGCCTGCATTATCGAAAATTTCTTTGTTGTACCAAAGCCCGATCGTGTCAAAATCTTTCGGGAGTCCGTAATGCTTCCCGTTGTATGTGAACAGATCGACAAGTGGCTGCGGGTAGGCTTTGTAGTCGACGCCAGCTTTTTGGATTGCATCGTCGAGCTCTAAAAGCTGATCGTTTGCAGCGTAGACCTGGAAACGATCTCCAAGCATCCAGAATGCATCGGGCGCGGTTCCTCCCTGTGCGCCGACCTGGAGCTTAGTCCAGTAGTCTGTCCAGGGATCAACCTGGAGTTGCACCTTGATATTGGGATTCTCTTTTTCGAACTCATCAACGAGTTTCTGCATGGTGTCTTGTTGTGACCAGACGCCGTATGTCAAAGTAACCGTCGCATCTTTGCTTTCGGTTGATTGAGATCCTCCACTCTGGGAGCAGGCTCCCAGAGTGAGTACTGCGGTAAGGGTGAGAGCGACCGCGGATGCAGGGTGTTTCATCGCTCAATTCCTTTCTTGAGGTGTTGTGTGGTGAGTATGGGTTGACCTAATCAATTTCGGGTTAACCCAATCAATGTGTGCTTCTCGATCAGAATTCTGTCGTGTTTCGAGGCGGAGAATTTCTCCGCACAGATTCGGAAGAGAAATATCGAGTAGTTCTTTCGACTCGATATCCTTTTGGAGGAGCGGCTTGCCATCCACACTGATGTGGATTTCTGCCGATGTATTTGGTGTTTCGTCATCAATGCCAACCAGGCAGGTGAATGTGAATTCCTCCTGGCTCAGCGCGATTTCAATGAAAGCGCGATCGCTAACTCCCAAACCGCACGAGTATCGAACATTGTTGATCGTTAGTGGTGATCCATCGTTTGGATCGCCTCCGCCATTGGACTGATCCCTTTCAACAGGTCCGTTAGAGTTGGCGCACGCAAAGAATGTCGTCTTGTGAAGATTTGTGAGACTGTCGTGTGGAAGGAGGACCTTGATATGTCGGATTCTTCTTTCCGTTAAGTGCTTCCCCTGAATAAAAGTCATGGTGCTTAAATCACCTGGAATTCCATTTTCGGGTGCTTGGAGGGATACCTCTGTTTCTGATCGTGCAGTGATCTCCCAGCCGGGAGCGGGACGACAGATTTCTTCGGGCGTACAGGGAAGCGTAACTTTCCCGCTGCAATCTGCTTGTTTTAGTCCGGGACACACTGAAACGGGACTTAAAGGATGAGACGCCTTGCATGGAATGCTGCGCGGGCTATCACTTTCAAGGTCTATAACGATGATGAAACCGCCGTGTCCTGGAACGTCGATAAAGGTATCTTCATGGATTGGGAAGAGGGGCTCGAGGACTAGCGATGGATTCCCTTGGCCTACTGAGGGGACAGAATCACGCACCAAGGTTGACTCTGCAATGTGTAAGTCGCGATCTATTTCGATGATTTTCGACAGATTTAGGGGGACGCGTGAATCATTTAGACCGTTGATGCAAGCGACAAACCACTTAGAGCCAGTGCGGCGTGCGATGAGAGCGTATGAGTCAGGCGTCCCACCCAAAAGCTTGGTTTCATCCCAAGTGTCTGGAAGACTCTTCAATAATTCCAGTGCAACTGGGTGGGAGCGGTAAGAATCTGGGGAATCGGCGAAGTGGGTGATACCGCATTCAAAAGCGATCGAGAGCGCAAGTTCATGGACATTACTGGTTGTGCGGTTAGGAGCGCTGAAAGTCACCGGCGTGTAGTCCATTGATCCTACGACGTTACGAGTGAAAACCTGGCAGACGTTGTGGAGTGAAGAGAGCGGTTCCTTATAGAAGACGTAGTATTCTGCCCCGCGAATTGCCTCGTATCCGATCACCTGAGGATAAGTGCGTGCCCATCCTCGCGGAATTACACTCCCGTGAAAGTTAACCATTAGTCCTAACCGAGCGGTTTCAGACAAAATTGACTCGTACCATTGATAGCGCTCGCGGCTCTCGGACTCCATGAAATCGATTTTTACTCCGCAGACTCCCCACGAATGCCAGAGAGCAAGCTTCTTTATGTTCTCGGGGCCATCAAGGTCATTCCATGCACTCCATAAGTGAATGCATACATTTCGTTGAGAAGCGTATGCGACGAGCTCCGGAACCCAGGCTGCATCCCATCCGCAATCGACTAGGACATGATGCCATCCTTGTTCATAAGCAAAGTCGACGAAATTCTTCTGGGTTTCGAGGTACGCCCCAGAGTATTGACTTGACCACCAAGACCATGCGGCGTGGCCGGGTAAAACGTACGAAATCGGGTCTGGTTCTGCGGCCTTTGTAATGTGCGCGCGAGCTAAATCGTCAACAAGCGTGGATTCAACGATCGAACTGAGCGAACCAATGACAAATACTCGCCAAGGCGATGCGAAGCGGCTGTCAGTCAAGATTTCTTCGTCGGCGAGGGTAAAAGTGAAGCAGTCGTCTGTCCATACAAGGTGTGCCCCGCAATTGCTGCCATCGATATCGGACTCGCTGATAAGGTAGTTTTCTTCTGCATCGGAGTAGATCAGTGTCGGTAAGCCGTACGCTCCGCGCGGTAACTCTGCAGCCGTATCGATTATTCGTGCTTCCTCGTACCAGGTTGTGTATGGGAGGGTACAGACCTTAGCGGCTGTGGGGCAGTGAATCTGCGTATCTTCTTTCAGAATTTTGAATGGGGTTGATGAGGGCAGGTCGTAGCGGAAGGCTAGTCCATCGGCGCATTCTCGGAGATAGAGATTCCATTCGATTCCGTTCTCTTCGAAGAATAAGCAGTGCTCCAGATGTCGAACACAACGAGTGCCTGTTTTCTTGCCGAATAGAGCCGTGTACTGCTCGTCAACTTCTCGCGACGTTGTTTTAATCAAAGAAGGGGTGAGACCGATAGTCCCTCTGTTTGTTGTCAGCCCGAAAGTGATCTCGGTCTGCGCGTATGCAGAATCGGGGTACAGGCGTAGGCGTAGCCGAGTATCGCATGAGAGTTCCCAACGGTCAGTTTGAATTAGCCGTTGGGATTGTGTGAGGGAGCTGCTGCCCATGGTGACCTCGAAATTAACGTTGAAGCATCTTTGCTGTGTTGACACGAAAGAGTAACGGTATTAATTTACGGTGTCAAGAATGATTTTGGAGATGCGCTATGAAAGCTCAATCAGACGGATACCAGGTACATTGCATTCATTCTGATCATGTCAGTTTTGCCATCGCGTTAGCAGATGACGTTCCCCCGTACGTTGTTCACTGGGGTAGACGCGTCAGCGATGCCCAGGTTCAGCAGATGGCTGATACCAGTTTTGCGTCAGTGATGAATAGTTCGTTCGACCGTCCGCGCATAAGGGGACTGCTGGATACCGTCTTTCAGGGGAACTCTGGAACTCCAGCAATTCAATGGTGTACGGATGAAGGAAAAGTCTTTCCCTTCTTCGTGGAACAGATAACGGTGGATTCCAGAACGATCACGATTGTCTACCGCGCGCGTCAATCTGTCAGCAAACGCGATGATGCGAGTGAAGTAGTTGCGGAGGTTACCCAGAATTTCGAGCTACATGATTCCGGGGTTCTTTCCGTAAAATCCAGTGTTCGAAACACAAACAGGGGTGGGCAAAAGCTTTTTGTCTCCGCTCTCAGTTGTTTGCTTCCAGTACCTCACCGGGCGCAAGAGTTGGTTGATTGCAGTGGAAAATGGGCGCACGAACGCGATCTTCAGCGTCAGCAGCTTCGGAATGGATCCTGGAGAAGGGGCGCCTTTCGAGGAAAGCCAGGCCATGATTCCCCTTACTTGACGGTACTTGGAACACGGGGATTCTCATTTAGGAGTGGTGAAGTATGGGGATGCCATATTGCTTGGAGCGGGAATTGTGAAGTTGTGGCTGAGCGCCTCCCTGAGGGGTGTGGCGTTCATTCGGCAGTCTTGGGTGGGGGAGAGCTTCTACAAGATGGAGAAATTATCCTCCTTTCCGGCGAGGAGTATGAATCTCCGATGGCTCTCTTCATGTGGAGCGATCACGGACTTGATGGGCTTTCAAAGTGCCTCCACGCTTACGTCCGGAGTTGGCATCCACTTGGGAAGAAACCGCGTCCCGTTTCTCTAAATACCTGGGAGGCTGTCTACTTTCAACATGACGAGGAACGGCTAATTAACCTTGCGCGTTCTGCTGCTTCTGTTGGCATCGAGCGGTTCGTGCTCGATGATGGGTGGTTTCGGGGAAGACGTGATGATCATGCGGGACTGGGCGATTGGTTTGTCGATCCTGAAGTCTGGCCGTATGGACTGACGAAGTTATCAAACTGTGTGCACGAACTGGGGATGGAATTTGGACTCTGGCTCGAGCCTGAAATGGTCAATTTAAATTCTGATTTCGCCCGGCAGCATCCAGATTGGATTCTCGGCGAGTTGAACACTTTAAGTTGGAGACACCAATTTGTCGTTGACTTATCGCGCGAAGAAGTGAGCTCATATCTAGAAGAACGCATTTGCGCGCTCGTCGAGGAGTATAGAGTCGACTACATCAAATGGGATCATAATCGCGACTTATTCGCTGCAATTTCGCTTCCCTCAGGTCGTGTGAGTGTTCACCAACAGACCAATGCGCTATATGAGCTCCTGCAGCGTTTACGTTCGCGCTTCCCCTCTCTTGAAATCGAGAGTTGTTCGAGCGGAGGTGGACGTATTGATCTCGGAATTCTGCGCTATGCAGATAGAGTCTGGGCGTCAGACTGTATCGACCCCCTCGAGCGAGTGCGGATTCAGCAAAGCACTGAGTTGCTAGTCCCCCCGGAATTCATCGGGATGCATGTTGGCGATCGAATTGCCCATACGACCCATCGAACGACCGATCTGGCAACCAGAATGGCCGCTGCGCTTTTCGGACATGCAGGGATTGAATGGGATTTGTTATCCTGCTCGCCCGAAGAACTAGATGAACTGCGTAAATGGGTTGAAATCTACAAGTCATATCGTCATCGCTTACATTCAGGAATAACGATTAATGCTGATTTCGTCCCAGAGGGATGCATCTTACGAGGAATAGTTGCAGAGGACTCTGGATGGAGTCTGTTTGCTTTTGCTCGTCTCCAGACAAGTAGCGAAGGATACACGCCAAGAGTTATTTTTCCGGGGTTAGCTCCAGACCGTTGTTATCGGATTCGCGCGCTCGGCGGCAGTTTTACTCCCTCTCTGCACCAAATCAGTGGGCCGAGATGGTTGGACGAGGACAGCCGAGAGCCTCTTGTCTTCGATGGCGAGCTACTGGTCTCTGAAGGGCTCCCACTCCCATACCTGAACCCTGGGCAGATCCTGCTTATAGAACTCGAATCTCTTTCTCAATCACACAGGTAAAACAATAGGGGTGGGGCAGCCCCGAAAAGAACTGCCCCACCCCCTCACAAAAAGATCAGTTGAGATCCTTGGTTGCTGCGCGCAGCATCCAGGCCTGCTTCTCCAGGCCGGTTGCAATGCCGGTCAGCAGGTCGTTGGACAGGTGATCGTGCTCGTCCACCGGATCCAGGGTTGCCTTGATGCGCTCGGCAACGCTCAGCAGGCGCTCCTCGTACTGACGAGCGGTCTTATCGGTGGGCAGGAAGCCGGGCTCCATCGGGTCAACCAGCGAGGTTGCTGCGACGGTCGCTGCGCGGCCATCAGGGGCAACTTCAATTGCTGCCATGCGCTCGGCGACATCATCAGCAGCAAGGCGAACCTCGTCGATGATTTCGTCCAGGTGCAGGTGGAGCGAACGGAAGCCGGGGCCTTCGATGTTCCAGTGAGCCTGCTTGCCCTGAAGTGACAGATCGGTCAAATCAACAAGAGCCTGCTGAAGAGCTGCTGCAACAACGGGGTGTGCTTGAGTCATATTGTTCTCCTAAAACCTATCTGTAGATGCGCCCATGAGGGACGCACCATTGCCATCACTTCTGACAACTCCATTTTTGTCGATTTCATTCCCTTTCGCATCGTAAGGTGAAAAATCCGACAGGGGTTGTGACAGGTCGTCGATAAAGTGTCGAGAAATGCCCGAAATCTCTGAATCTATTTGAAAAGCGTCCCCAGAATCGAACGAGTGAGTGAACGAGCAGCAGTCGTTCCCACGGTCTTCACCGTGGACTCGATCACGCGTTGCGTTGCCCGCTGGCGGCGCTCTTCGGCCTTCTCAGCCTCGCGCTGACGACGCAAGGCTTCCTTTTCCAACTCGCGCTGGCGGCGCTCTTCAGCTTTTTCAACCTCACGCTGCAGGCGCTCGAGTTCCTTCTGACGCGCAGCCTCTTCCTTCGCTGCCTGTTTTTCGGCTTCCTTACGAGCCTTGGCCTCGTCAAGCGCACGCTGGGCTTCAGCGGCTGCCTGCTCGGCGGCCTGAGCTGCTGCAGCAAGGCGCGCCTCCATCAGCTCAAACGCCGACTCATTGTCGACTGCATCGCGGTAGCGCGCGAGCAAGGGGGATGAGTTCACGATCGAGGATACGACCGAGGCCTCGGCTGGCCCCATGACCGCGGCCGGAGCATCCAGCATGGTGGGCGCAACCGGGGTCGGGCGGCCCTTCTCATCCAAAACCGTCACGACAGCCTGACCGGTACCCAGCGAGGTCAAGACCTCCGCCAAATCCAGGGGCGAGGTCGGGAAAGTGGACACTGCCTTCTTGAGGTTCGCCGCGTCATTCGGGGTGTGCGCGCGCAGTGCGTGCTGAACGCGCGAACCGAGCTGAGCAAGAACCTCGTCGGGAACATCGGTGGGGGACTGGGTCACGAACACAATGCCCACGCCCTTGGAACGGATCAATCGCACCGTCTGCACAACAGCCTGGAGGAACTGCTTGGAGGCATCGGTGAAGAGCAGGTGGGCCTCGTCGAAGAAGAAGACCAACTTGGGCTTATCCGGATTGCCCACTTCGGGCAGCGTCTGGAAAAGCTCCGCCAAGAGCCACATGAGGAAGGTCGAGAACAATGCGCCCTGGCTGCCCAAATCGGGCAACTCAAGGGAGGAAATGACGCCGCGACCATCCGTGGACACGCGCATAAGGTCGGAAATGTCGAAGGCGGGTTCACCGAAGAAAACGTCGCCGCCCGAGGCCTCCAAAGCAGCCAGTTCACGCAAAATAACGCCCGCGGTCGCCGGGGAGACGCCGCCGATTCCTTTGAGTTCTTCCTTGCCCTCGTCGTTATTTGTCAGGTAGTCGATGACGGCGCGCAGGTCTTTCAAGTCAATGAGCGCAAGGTTTTGACCATCGGCCCAGTGGAAGATCAACTGCAGTGCTGAGGACTGTGTATCGTTCAATCCCAAGACACGCGAAAGCAAGAGTGGCCCGAATTCAGTGATCGTGGTGCGGATCGGAACGCCTTCGCCGCGTCCGCCCAGAGTGAGCAGTTCAGTGGGAAAGGCCTTTCCTTCCCAATTCTGTCCGATGCTTGCGCAGCGTGCGAGGAGCTTTTCGGAAGAGCTTCCCGCCTGCGCCAGACCCGTCAGGTCACCCTTGATATCGGTGACGAAAACGGGGACTCCGGCCTCGGAGAGGCGCTCTGCCATGAGCTGGAGGGTACGCGTCTTACCCGTACCTGTTGCACCTGCAACCAGGCAGTGGCGGTTCATCAAGCCCAGCGGAATCCCCACGGGCGCGCCGGGAACCGGGGTATCGCCATCCAAGAAAACTCCCAGTCGCATCGAAGGCGCGGTGAAGGAATACCCTGCGCGGACCTGCTCCGCGTATCCTTGCAGTTCCCCTCCGCTTGCCGAGGCCTCGGTCGGAGTAGCGGGTGTACTTTCCGCAGGTGCTGCAGGAGTTTCAGTGGGAGTCGCCTGCTGGGGCGCGGCCTCGGGTGCAGCAGCCTGGGACACGGCCTCGCTCTGGTTGCCCTGACTAGTCTGCGTGGCAAGAGCAGCATCGAGTGCAGCCTGCGCAGCCTGTGCCTTAGCGGCAGCAGCTTCGGCGGCGGCCTGTGCGGCCTCGGCCTTCAGGCGAGCAATTTCAGCGGAATCAGTCATGGTTCGTCCTCGCAGTGTTATGGGGAGAAAACTTAGGCATTCCAGTGCGCGCGCAAGGCATCGCACACGGCGTTATAGGTTGAGTGATCGACGGTTGCACCTTCGCGGCGTACATCTGCAGGGGCGACGATGAGAAGGCGGTCCAAGCGCACCTGACTGGGACGTCCCTGCGAATCCCACGCGCCGGTGCCGATGGGGAACCAATAGCGTCCCCAATGTGCCTCTTGCTCGGCGTCCTTGCGGTGATCCTTAGAAGTGAGCTGTGCGACGACAAGGCCCTGAGATACTCGCGCAAGGACAACGACGGGGCGATCCTTGCCTTGGCTGGGGTCATCTTCGTAGGAGACCCAGGTCCACACGACTTCGCCCGGATCCGCGTCGCCATCGGGATTAGGTGCGTATTGGAAAGGTGGCAAGCCGAGCGTGCGCACGTCCCAGACCTTGTTTTCTTTTCTCGCGACCGTGCGAGCCTTGGGTGAATGAGCCTGAGTTCCTGCGCTGCGGGAAGAAGATGAGCGCTTGCGGCGCTTCTGCGAGCGCATTTCGTCTTGGGCGCCCTGGCCGGCGGCCTGGATGAAAATCGCGAGAAGTCGCTTAATGAAGTCCACGTGGTCTCCAGGTGTGATGGAACAGTGATTTAAGTGTACGGGCAGTTCAATGCTTATTCCGTGGCAAACGCGCGCGGGTGAACCCGTGCGGTTTCAAACCAAGCGCACTGGCCAGGGGCTAGCGGAGTATCAGACGCAGTGGAAGTTGGCAGAACTCCCGTTGACACCAACGGACGGTGTTCGGAAGGAACAACAACGGTGGTATCTGATGTGTTGAAAACAACCAAAACCTGAGCACTCATGTGAACCAAGCAATCCGGACCAGCCCAGGGCAGGCCTCGTACATGGGCAAGAGAGCCCGTTCCCATTCCGTGCTCTTCGCGCGTACGCAAAGCTTGCTGGACCATCAACACAAAGGAACTGGAAATGGTGTCTTTTGACGGCGAATCGAAATAAGTAGCTCCCGGAAGGGCTAGGGCGAAAAGAGTGCGTGCACGATGAATCTCACTGTCATCGTAGGGAAGCGCAGGCCAAGCGGCCACGTGCCCCACAGGGTCGCGGTTGGCGAAAGTATTCGCGATAGCATCGCACAGCTGCGGGTTCTTCCACTCGATGTCAAGAAGAGTGTCATTACGCAGGTGATGGAACCAGGATTCTTGAAGAATCTCTTGCAAATCCGAGTCGTTCATGTGGGGCAAACTTGAAGTCAGAATAGGCAAGGTATCAGTGTTAGCTACCTCGGCCATGACCACGCGCAAGAGATGCATGAACTCTTGGCGTTCAACTGAATCCGGCCCATAGTGAATGAACGGCAGAGTCCCAAAGTCGATCCCGTCGACGCCTGCATCTACGCATGCTCGCACACGGCCAAGCAGAGTCGTTACCGTCTCATCGGCGGAGTAAGGACCGTTGAAATCGTAGGTATTCCAATCAGCTGAACCGGGAAGATGGACGATGATCTTGACACCGACCCTGTGAAAACGCTTGACCAGCGAAATAAGTTCTGGATTGACGCCCCAGATCATCTGGGGGATCGGAGAAAGCACGAGGGCATCAACGCCGACTCGAGCAAAGCGGATTGCTTCTTCGCTGAGCTGGCGAGCAAGATCATGGTCGACGCGACGGGGGATACGGCAAATCGCCGGCGAATGCCACCACGGATGAGTGCCTTTCCGGGCAGCATGGACGAGGGTAGTCACCACCTGAGTCCCGTTCGTTGAATGCACAACACTATCTTATGCAATGAAAGCGCTCTGCAAGCAGTTAGGCTTATCACGTGAACACTTCCCCTGCCTATGTGCCCAGCGATTGTGAGCGTTTCGTCCCAGAGACAGCGAAATCCAGATCTCGGACAGATTTCGAACGCGACCGTGCGCGAGTACTTCACTCTTCGGCGCTGCGACGTTTAGGGGAGAAAACACAGGTTCTGGGGCCCACATCGGACGATTTTGTCCGAACTCGCCTTACTCACTCGCTCGAAGTTGCCCAGGTCGGGCGCGAATTAGGTAAAGAACTGGGAGCAGACCCCGATGTTGTGGACGCAGCCTGTCTTTCCCACGATTTGGGTCACCCGCCCTTCGGCCACAACGGGGAGCTCGCACTCAACGAGTTGGCTCGCGAGATTGGCGGCTTTGAAGGAAACGCGCAAACCTTGCGAATCGTCGCGCGTCTGGAACCTAAAGTCATTGGCCAAGACGGACCGGCGGGTCTGAACCTGACGCGTGCCACCTTGGATGCGATCTGCAAATACCCGTGGGCGCGGGGTGAAGGCCCAGACCCGGCGAAGTCTCAACGTAAATTCTCCGTCTACGAGGACGACCGCCCGACTTTTAACTGGATGCGTCAAGGGATTCCCGCAGGCAAGCGCTGCCTCGAAGCTCAAATCATGGACCTTTCTGACGACATCGCATACTCGGTTCATGACATGGAAGACGCTGTTGCAACGGGGAAGATGGACCTTGAACGCCTACGCAGCGATTCCCATACCCAAGGGGTCATTGAATCCACCATGAAGTGGTATGGCACATCGATTTGCGAAGACGATCTCTACCGCGCTTTCGAGCGTTTAGTGACCATGCCCGAATGGATGGCGTCTTTCAGTGGCTCCTACGCTGATTTGGCTGCCCTGAAGGACTTGACCAGCGAGTTGATCGGGCGCTTCTCCAACGCAACGGTCGCGGCGACCCGCGAGGTCGCAGGAGACCAGCCCCTGGGGCGCTACCTCGCCGAGCTCGTCGTTCCGGCCAATACTCGCGCGGAAATCCAAGTCCTCAAGGGCATGGCGGTCCACTACGTCATGAGCCCGCGCGAAAGCGAACCCGTTTACTACCAGCAGCGCACGCTCCTCAACGACCTGGTTGATGCTCTTGTCAACGCCGGTCCCGAATGTCTCGAGCCGCCTTTTGCCGCTCAATGGCGCTCAACTACGGACGAGGGGCAGCGCCTACGTGTCGTCATCGACCAAGTCGCCTCGTTGACCGATATCTCCGCATCGCGCTGGCACGCGCGCATGTGCGGCATGCTCTCCTCACAGCTGTGAGAAAGCGGATCGGGGTGGCCGACGCCATCCACATCTTTCTGCTAGAAAAGTGTCCACTCGCTAAACTGAACTCATGGCCGGCCTGATCCTCAAAGAAGACATCGCCGCCGTACGTGATGCTTCGCGCATCGAAGAAATCGTCGGCGAGCGAGTTGCCCTGCGCCCCGCAGGCGTCGATTCTTTGAAAGGATTGTGCCCTTTCCACGACGAGCGCACGCCCTCGTTCCACGTCCGCCCCTCCCAAGGTTTTTGGCACTGCTTTGGCTGCGGCGAAGGCGGGGACGTCATCAGTTTCGTACAAAAAGTTGATTCTCTTTCCTTCACCGAGGCCGTGGAAGCCCTCGCCCTCAAAGCCGGGATTACTTTGCGTTACGAGGCCGCGGGCAGCGGAACCCTTCGCCGCGAAGAACCCGGTCGCCGTCAGCGGCTCCTTGACGCGCACCGCGTTGCGGAAGAGTTCTACCAGGCGCAGCTCTCTTCTCCAGAAGCCCACGAAGGACGTCGTTTTCTTGGTCAGAGAGGCTTCGATGAAGCGACCTGTCGCCACTTCGGAATCGGCTATTCGCCCAGCTCATGGGATGCGCTTACCCGTCACCTGCGGTCCAAGGGCTTTACCGATCAAGAGATCGAGATTGCAGGACTTGCAACTCGCGGAAACCGCGGACTCTATGATCGTTTCCGCGGCAGACTCATGTGGCCAATCCGCGACATTACGGGTGCGACGATTGGCTTTGGCGCTAGGCGTTTGAACGATGAGGACAAGGATTCTCCGAAGTACCTCAATACCCCGGAAACCCCGATCTATCACAAGTCTCAAGTCCTCTATGGCCTCGATCTTGCGAAGAAAGAAATTACACGAAACCGCAAGGTCGTTATCGTCGAAGGCTACACGGACGTCATGGCTGCCCACGCCGCCGGTGTGGGATATGCGGTCGCAAGCTGCGGTACCGCTTTCGGTGAAGACCACGTAAAAATCGTCCGACGCCTGTTGGGAGATAGTGCGGACAGCGCCGCTGGAGTTGTCCTCAGCAATGGGAAAACCCACGGCGGAGAAGTGATCTTCACCTTCGATGGCGACGCGGCAGGACAAAAAGCCGCGCTTCGTGCTTTCGAAATGGACCAGAACTTCGCAGCCCAGACCTTCGTCGCGGTGGAACCCAATGGCATGGACCCCTGCGAGCTCCGTATGGCTCAAGGAGAGCGCGCCGTTGTGGAGTTGGTGAACTCTCGGACGCCGCTTTTTGAGTTCGTTATCCGTTCGGTTTTGCGCCAGCTCGATTTGCGCACCGCAGAAGGGCGCGTGAAAGCCCTACGTGCGGCGGCTCCCGTGGTTGCTCGCATCCGCGACCACGCGCTCCAACGCGAGTACACGCGTTCGCTGGCGGGGTGGATCGGCATGGATATTTCCGAGGTCTCGCGTGCGGTTCGTTCAAGCGCGCACTCGCGCCCGGCCTCGTACGCGGGAAGGGGAGCGCCCGCGGAAACTCCGCAGCCCGCCACTGTGAGGCGAGGCCCCGAGGACCCGGTTTCTCGCATCGAGCGGCAAGCCCTCGAAGCACTCATTCAATACCCCATCTACGTGGTGGGATCGGGCTTTGAAGAACTCGGGGGAGAGGCGTTTTCTGTTCCTTCCTACCGCGCAGTTCACGACGCGATCCGAGCGGCGGGAGGATTAGATGCTTTCGTGAAAGTTCTTCGCCAAGCAGAAGAACACTTTGGGACTGGCGCTAAGGCTGTCCAGGCGGCAACGCGGGCCTTCGTCGACGATGTCCGTGCGCTCATGATTCCCGAAGTGGCAGCCGTGTTGCTGGAATTGGCGGTTGCTCCGCTTCCTCAAGACCGCGAGGACCAGCTTCGCGCGTACTGCAGGGGAGCGATGGGTGCGATGGTCCGCCTCGATGTGACAAGGCGACTGGCGGATGCGAATGCGAACCTTCAACGCCTGAGCGAAGACGATCCCCAATACACCCAGGCTTTCCGAGAGCTGATGCGTCTAGAAGAAGTACGCCAGCGCTTCACCGAGCGCGCGCAGTAGCTTGTGGGCTTACTCTAAACCGACGCTTTCGCGCAGCTGCTTTTCAAGGGAATGAGCAAGCTCCATCGCCTCGTCATCAAGCCTTCCGCGTGCTGCAAGAACAGAAAACAATTCTCCATCCTCGCGCTTGCGGATTTGCGCGGTAATCACCGCACCATTTGGGGCTTTTATGCTGCGAACCAGAACCTGAGTGCGATTGACCTTCTCGCTGATGTCTTCCATAAAAGGACGCATGGGAGCGCGCGAGGAACGAACAACTAAAGGGGAGCGGGCCGGATCAACCCAATTTACGCTCAACTCCTGTTTTTCACCTTCCCAGCGGGCACTCTGAACCTCGTACCACATCGCCGAATCAGCGACTTCACCTTCGCGAATCATGATCAAGGCATAGCGTCCCGAAACGAGGATTGCTCCGTCATCGAGCTCAATATGGAGCGCATCCGCGTCCCCGCGGGGGAGCAGATCACGATAATTGGCAAGTCCTGAACTCATTGAAGAGTCACCACCGCTGGGAAAGTAACAGTCGGAGCACCAGCCCAGAGGCGAAGATCGTCAAGGGCTGCTTGAACGCCAAAAAGACGAACATCTTGCGAGTCGGACTGGAGCAGATTGACATCGGCGCGAAGACTTGCCTGGGCAAGATCAGAAGGCGAGGTGTTTGTAAGAGAACAACGCAATTGGCGCGAATCCTTGCTTCCTCGTTCCAAAGAACGCGAGGCGCGATCAAGGAGAGCGTTCTCAATGGTTTCGGCCTCGTAGAAGTCAGTGGTGTGGACCGCAGACTTCGGCAGGGTCTGTGCGATGCAGTCCCAGCTCGCGGTGGAAGCTGCGGCCTCGTCGGAAGAAGAAAAAGCGGAAGTTGTTTGCGAGGGCTGGGGGAGAGTGAGGTCAGAGGAAGCTCCCTGACGGACGAGCCAATTGGGGGTGGCGCCTGTGGCCTGGGTGAATCGTTGGGCGAGGGCATCAACGCCTTCATCGCCCGCGTCAATGTCGATTGCGTATGCCTGAGCCAATTGCATTGCCGAGGCGTAGCGTCCCAGTGCGACTGCGCTCAGTTGGCGTGATTGCTCAGGAGAGGAAGTCGTGGGGTTGCTGGCTGCGCGCAGGTCCCGGCGAGCCGAGATCACGAGCCACGAGACGAATTCTTCGATCGTGTAGGGGGCCTCGGCAACCTCTTCAGGCTGGGGAAGATCGGCGGAATTCTCTTGGTCCTTCCACGGATCCCACACTCCACCGAGGAAATCCAAGCGCTGCTGCGAACTCTGCGCAAGGGCCTCGAGAGAAGACGTACAGGAGGAACACTCGCTTGCAAGGGCCGCGAGGGAATGCGCGCGCTGGGCTGCTGCGGCCTCGGTCCTTGCCGAGGCATCACGGGAAAGAGCGAAACCGGTCAGCGCGGGCAAGTGCGTAGCGGAAGATTCCAGGTGGATTCCGCATGCCCCCAAGGACATGCTGAGGGCAGCAATACACGCAGTGAAGAGTTTCGGGTGTTTCACAACAACATCATCCCATGGTCAAAAGACGAGTACGATTGCCTAGAATACCGTGTCGCGTGAAGGAGTGAAGGTGGCATCCACACAGATTGAAGAACAGGTCCGTGCGCTGGTCGAAGGTATCGTCACCCAAGCGGGGGCGCAGCTTGACGCGGTAACGATCCTCAAACAAAACGGGGATTTGGTGTGTCGTATCACCGTTGAAGAACCCCTTGGTGCGGAGCGTCTGTCTTCCGATGCTCTTGCTGAAATCTCGCGGGCAATCTCCAAAGCCATGGATTCAGCGGACCCGATCTCGGATGCCTACATGCTGGAAGTATCCACTCCCGGCCTTGAACGAGAACTGAAGAAGCCTGAACACTGGATGCGTCAGATTGGCGGACTTGTCAGCGTGAAATTGCGCAACGGTGACAAGGTCGCGGGACGAGTCAGCCAGGCGGACGAGAAAAGCGCTACTGTAGATACCGGCGCTGAAAGCCACACAATTGCATATGACGAGATCAAGAAGGCGCGTTCGCGCGTCGACTTCGGCTCGTGGGAATGAGGGACGCTATGGAAATCGATATGACCGCCCTGCGGATGGTCGAACACGAAAAGGGGGTATCGCTCGATACCCTGGTTGACGCCATCGAAGAAGCGCTGCTCAAGGCCTACCACAACATCCCCGGTGCGATTTCAAAGGCTCGCATCGAAATTGATAAGCGCACCGGCCGCGTCACCGTGATGGCCACCGAAGAAGATGATGATGGCAACCCCATCGGAGAATTTGACGACACCCCGAAGAACTTTGGCCGCATCGCCCAGTCCACCGCGCGTTCGGTCATTATGCAGCGCCTGCGTGACGCCGATGATCAGCGCGTCCTGGGTGACTTTGCTGGCAAGACCGGCCAGATTGTTACCGGTGTCGTTCAGCAGTCCCGTGACTCGCGCATGACGATCGTGAAGTTGGCTGATGATTTCGAGGCCGTTCTTCCCGATTCAGAAAAGGTTCCCGGCGAGGATTACTCCCACGGTACCCGCCTGCGTGCGCTCATCGTTTCCGTCGAGCGCACTGACCGCGGTGCTCGCATCACCTTGTCGCGCACCCACCCCGGCCTCGTCAAGGGTCTTTTTGAGCGCGAGGTTCCCGAAATTCAAGAGGGACTGGTCCGCATTAAGGCAATCGCCCGCGAAGCTGGACACCGCTCGAAGATCGCTGTTTTGGCAACCCGCGAGGGCGTCAACGCCAAGGGCGCTTGCATTGGCCCCATGGGTTCGCGTGTGCGTGCAGTCATGAACGAACTGGGTGGAGAAAAGATCGACATCGTCGATTGGTCAGAAGATCCGGCACGTTTCGTTGCTAACTCTCTGTCTCCGGCTCGCGTGTCCCGCGTGGTTGTTCACTCTGTTGAACAGCGCACCGCCACCGCGATTGTCCCTGACTTCCAGCTTTCGCTGGCTATCGGTAAGGAAGGCCAGAACGCACGCCTCGCGGCACGCCTGACGGACTTCCACATCGACATTCACTCGGACACCGAAAACGGTGAAGAAGCACTGGCATCGCGTTCGTCCACACCGGATGACGTGATCAGTCGCTCACAATCCGATGACTTGGATGAGGACTGAACCAGCTAAGCTTGAAGGCGTGTCTCAATCCACTTCTATGCTTCGCACCTGTGTGGGTTGTGGATTGCGCGCGCAACGTTCGGAGTTGATCCGTGTCGTTGCCTCTACCGACGGACATCTCCACGTTGATGCCCGTCGTCAACTTCCCGGTCGGGGAGCGTGGTTTCATCCCGAAACTCGCTGCCTTGACCTTGCCCGCACCAGGCGGGCGATGGGGCGTTCACTGCGCAGGACGGTCGACATGACCGACCAGCAGTGGAAGGCCTTGGGGGAGGCCATTCTGTCAGCGGCGCACAGGGCGCCGGACAACGAGTAGCGAAAGCGGGTTGAAAGCCCATGGGCACCCGATGAGTACCCAGCGATGAGCTGCCTGCAATATCAGTGATACGTCTCCGTTTCGGGGACGTTCCCGAACAAGGAGAAAAGTGGCAAAACTGCGTGTCCACGAGCTCGCGAAAGAGCTCGGAATCCCCAGCAAGGAATTGCTGGCCTACCTACGAGACAAGGGCGAATACGTCAAGGCTTCGTCCTCCGCACTTGAACCCCCTGTCGCGCGTGACGCGCGTGAACATTTCGAAAAGCTCTTCGGATCAGCCACATCGGGTGATGCCGCCAAGAGCACGTCCAAGAAGCCCTCTGCCCCCAAGCCTCGTGCGAAGGCCAGCGCTGAGAAGCCGGCAGAGTCCGCTCAGGCTTCAGTGAAGGACGAAACCCCCACTCCCGAGGCTCCCAAGCCCGCGTCGCGCAAGCCTGCGCCTCGCGCACCTAAGGCTGAGGCCCCGAAGGGTGAAGCAGCTGAAAGTGCGAAGGAAACTCGCGCCCCTAAGCCAGCTGCTCGTCCTGCAAGCGATACTCACGCAGCTGCCCCCAAGCCGGGTGCAGCTCCCAAGCCGGGCGCGCCTCGCGCACCCCGTCCCGCTGGCGGCGCAGCTCCCAAGCCGGGTGCACCTCGTCCTGGAGCGCCTCGCCCCGGTGGCCCCCGCCCCGGAAACAACCCCTATGCATCCAGCCAGGGCATGCCTCGTCCCGGCGGTAGCCAGGGTGGCCGTGGGGCAGCGCGTCCCGCTCGCGGCGGCGCTCAGGGTGGCGAACGTCCCCCGCGTCCTGCAGGCGCACAGGGCGGGCGTTCCGGTGGCCCTCGTCCGCAGCGAGGTGGCGCACCAACAGGTGGCGGTCCGCGTCCGAACCCGGGAATGATGCCCGGACAGGCGAATTTCGCTCGCTCGGATGGTCCCGCACCTTCTTCTGATCGTCCTCGTGGTGGCCGAGGCCGCGGTACCCGTCCCGGTGGTGGCGGTGGCCAGGGCGCTCCCGGAGCAAATGCGGGTGGCGGTTTCGCTCCGCCTCGCGGTGGTCGCGGTGGCGGCCGCGGCGCAACGCCGGGCGCGTTCGGTCGCGGTGGCGGCAAGAGCTCGCGCGGACGTAAGTCGAAGCGCGCGAAGCGTCAAGAGTTTGAACAGCAGAACGCACCCGTCATTGGCGGCGTGTCGATTCCTCGCGGCGATGGACAGCAGATCCGCATTCGCCAGGGTGCCTCTCTTGCTGACTTCGCCGAGAAGATCAACGTTAATCCCGCAGCGCTGGTTACCGTCCTCTTCCACTTGGGAGAGATGGCAACCGCCACGCAGTCGCTGGATCAAGACACCTTCGAAGCACTGGGCGCAGAGCTCGGCTACGACGTCAAGGTTGTCTCTCCTGAAGACGAAGATCGCGAACTGCTCGAGTCCTTCGACATCGACCTCGAAGCCGAAGAACTCGACGACGCAGAGAACATGCAACCGCGTCCCCCGGTCGTCACGGTCATGGGCCACGTCGACCACGGTAAGACCAAGCTGCTCGACGCGATCCGTCACACCGACGTCGTCGATTCTGAGCACGGTGGCATTACTCAGCACATCGGTGCCTACCAGGTGAAGGTCACCGCAGAGGACGGTACGCGCCGCCCGATTACCTTCATCGATACCCCCGGTCACGAGGCCTTCACCGCTATGCGTGCCCGTGGTGCGCAGGTTACCGACATCGCGATCCTCGTGGTCGCAGCCGATGACGGTGTCATGCCGCAGACCGTTGAAGCAATTAACCACGCGCAGGCCGCTGGCGTGCCGATCGTTGTTGCCGTTAACAAGGTCGATAAGGAAGAGGCGAACCCGGAGAAGATCCGTGCACAGCTCACCGAGTACGGCCTCGTTGCCGAAGAATACGGCGGCGACGTCATGTTCGTCGACATCTCGGCCAAGCAGCGCAAGGGCATCCACGAGCTTCTCGAGGCCGTGCTGCTGACGGCTGATGCGGCGCTGACCCTGGAAGCGAACCCGGATACGGACGCACGCGGTGTGGCCATCGAAGCGAACCTGGATAAGGGGCGCGGCGCGGTGGCAACCATGCTGGTTCAGCGCGGTACCTTGCGCGTCGGCGACTCCCTGGTTGTCGGTTCCTCGCACGGCCGTGTTCGTGCGATGTTCGACGACAGTGGTAATGACGTGTCCGAGGCCGGACCTTCGACGCCGGTTGCAGTGCTGGGCTTGACTTCGGTTCCTCGCGCTGGTGACTCCTTCCTGGTTGCTGCCGATGACCGTACCGCTCGCCAGATCGCTGATAAGCGTGAGGCTGCGGAGCGTCAGGCCATGCTGGCCAAGCGCCGTAAGCGTGTCTCCCTTGAAGACTTCGATAAGGTCCTCAAGGAAGGCGAGGTTGATACCCTCAACCTGGTCATCAAGGGTGACGTTTCCGGTGCTGTTGAAGCCTTGGAAGATTCGCTGCTGCGTATCGACGTGGGCGAAGAAGTTGCTCTGCGTATCATCCACCGTGGTGTCGGTGCGATTACCCAGAACGACGTCAACCTGGCGACCGTGGACAACGCAGTCATCATTGGCTTCAACGTCCGCCCGGCAGAGCGCGTTCAGGAACTTGCCGATGCCGAGGGCGTCGAGATCAAGTACTACAACGTCATCTACTCGGCGATCGACGATGTCGAGGCCGCGATGAAGGGCATGCTCAAGCCGATCTACGAAGAAGTCGCATTGGGCAGCGCGGAGATTCGTCAGGTCTTCCGTTCCGGCAAGTTCGGCAACATTGCGGGTTCGATTGTCCGCTCGGGCACCATCAAGCGTGGAACCAAGGCTCGCCTGGTTCGCGATGGCGTCGTTGTCGCAGAGAACCTGGAAATCGCATCGCTTCGCCGCGAGAAGGACGATGTCACCGAAGTCCGCGAGGGCTACGAATGCGGTATCACCTTGGGCTACAAGGATATCCAAGAAGGCGACATCATCGAGACCTGGGAAATGCGCGAAAAGCCGCGTGACTGAGGTCTGAGTTGAGTGAAAGCTTGTGGGCCCCGCACCTGTTGGTGCGGGGCCCACAAGCTGTTTCTGGGATGCGGTTATGAGATGAAAGTCGACGCTCTTAGAAAACGACGGGGGCTGCCGCCTGCTGTGTCTGCGCAGCCTCCATCCCTGATTACGCCTCTACTCGCTTGTAGCGTCGTTGAGCTGCAATGAGCATTCCTCCGCTCAGCAAGCACAAGGCGAGTCCACCACTCAAGGTCATGACGAGGGATGCAGATCCTGACTTGGGAAGAGTACCCACCTGAACATCGGTGACAGCGATAGTTGCGTTTCCACCGATTGCCCGGGCTGAATCTGATGCAGCAGCGGCAATAGCTGTAGCTCCCCATAGCGAGGGATCGCGAGTTTCATTCCCAAGCACAACATTCGTCCCACTCCCGGAGGAGAAACTTTCCAAGGTGAAAGTGAAGGGACGGGGGAGTAGCGCGTGTCCCGCAGGCGCTTTGGTTTCAACTACCCAGTAGGTGCGCCCGGTTGAAAGTCCTGAAGCGGTAAAAGTAGTTCCTGTGGCGTCTGGAGTGAAAGTCGCGACCGGTGTGCTGGTTGGAGTCGGATTCTCGTCGTAGAGCGCGAACTGTGCCCCGGCTAGCGGGTAGAGAGGCGAGCCATTTGCTCCGGTGAACGCAGACGCTGTTCCCTGGGCCTGAGTACCCAGCTTGACGAGAGTGACAGAGCGAGAGGGAACAGATCCACACGCAATATTGTTGTCGTGCCCGTCGTAATCGTGACCGTTTTCGGCATTCACCTCATTGAAGAGGCCGTGACCGGTTATGGGGCGACCGACGGAATCCTTTGAACACTCGAGGAGTGCTTCAGAATAACCAGGGACAGTGGTCTTCCTCGTAACGCGGAAGCGGATCCACCAGGTTTGAGATTGCCCTGCTGCGAGTTCTACGCCGGCAGTGAGTTGGTAGGTGCCGTTTGTGGACGTTACCGTGGCCGCGTTATCAAGGTCTGCTTTGGTTGAGGCAATGCGAACCTGATCAATAGTGAGACCGGGGGCGAATCCTGGAACATCGACAAGCTTTCCGGTTGACATCGACTCATTTCCGTCATTCGTTGCGGTGATCGAATAGGAAATGTCAAAAGTGGTGTTCCCGCTTGTGCCGCCGTTATCAGCGTCGGCTAGGTCCTTTTGAACGCGGATCTTTCCGGTGCGATATTCGTTGATCAGTGTGCAGGTGATGGGAACAGCTTGCGCTGTAGCCGCAGGTTTGATTCCGCTCAGGTCTAGGCCGCCGGCAGTGGAAGTACCGTTGATGGTCGATGCCGGGAGTTTATCGATGGTCAGGGTTTTTCCTGCGCCATCGGTACATGTCATATCGCGTAGGTTCCATCCCTGCGGGGGCGTTACCTCATGGACTTTGACGTCCGAGGAACCCGTGAGAAATGCGTGATAACGACCATTTGTGGACTGTCCCGTAGCGCCCCAACCCGTTGGTGCAAGGGCGCCATCTTGCTCGACTTCGCCGGCTTTGAGGAATGTGGGTGCGACAGCGGTTCCGTTCAGAGTTGTAACCGATGGAGTCTGCTTTGCTGAAACTTGGGCCGAACGATCGCCTCCCTGAGAAAGGAGACGTGCTGAAGGAATGGGCTGTGCTTGGTCACGTAGTGCCTGCGGAGCATCGGCCTGCTTGACAAAACGGACGTAGCGTTCCTGCTGAAACTCGCCGTAGAGACAGCCGAAGGATGACTTGCCTTCTTTTGACCGGAATGTATCTTTGAATTCGCCTGAGGGCACTGCCGGACACTGGCCGTCTGCTGTTTGCGTGAAGCCATGAAGGACAAGATGGTAACGCATGCCGTCGCGTTCTATGGTTGCGTCTGAAACCGTTTTGCGGATGAAAAGAGTGTCATCCGATTCTGGAGTCTGATTCGCTGAATCGGTTACGATCGGGTAGTTGAACTCTGAGACTTCAGAGGGCCTTGCGTAAATATCGAAGTTGCCGTTGCCTTCGCCCTTATACCAATAGCAGTCGTAGGGAATTTGGTTTGGATCCCTCGAGTCATCGCGGCGTTTTGCCGGGTATGAATTGACGTATTGCCCGGTGACGGGATCGCGATAGTTCTTCCAACATTGCTTCTTATCAGTTCCGAATGCTGCTCCGGCGTAGGTGTAGGCACCACCTTGGCGGGGACGAGCAGTCGGGAAAGCATCGTTAGTTGTTTCCATCTGGTCAAAGGGGAAGGAAAATTCTTTCCCGCCGAGCCGCAGATCAATCGAGGAGTGAACCCACTTGCCTCCCCAACGGATGGGGAAGTTATTGTGACGAACGGTTCCAAGCAAGAAGGGTGTTCCGGCCGTGACCTGCCCCGGATCGTTGGGACGGAAACCAATCGCAGAGGTGTCTTTTACTTCGATATTGGTAGGTCCATCGGGCTGGTACCACTTGTAGCGCGTCTGCGTGGTGTCCTCTGGGACTCCGCGCGTGACATATGACCAGTAGCCGGCAGCTGCCGTGCTGGTATCGATCCATTTGGGCGTATAGCCAGCCGACCAAGGAACAGAAACCTGCCGTGAATCCGATGCGTTGTAGTCGGATACTCCCGGGATGACACCGTACCAGGCGGTCGTTACTGAACCGATGCGGATTGTGCGTCCGTGATACCTGCTGCCCGGATCGTTGACCGTGTAGACCCACTCTTTCTTGAGCTTCATCGAGGTGTGGTCATCGTCGAAGTCGTTAAAGACAGCCTTGCCGACGCGCCCTTCGACTGTTCCGAGGCTGATGCGGGGGCTTTCGTCGTCCGCGAGAGCTTGGTGAGTTGGGATAAAGAATCCACCGATGATCACGCTGAGTGCACCGACAGAGGCGAATGCGCGCAGTAGCTGAGATTTTAATGGGAAAGTGGCGCTCATGACCTGCCCTTTGTTCGCACGGTATGGCCTCATCCTATGCCTCAAAATGGCTAAATACCAGCAATGATTCAAGCATAAATCCATAATCGCAGGTCAGGATACATATGTGAATTTAAAGATCGTTTCTTGGAAACGATTCAGTGCACTTTCATGCAATATGAAGATCAAAGCTTGTGGGCCCCGCACCTGTTGGTGCGGGGCCCACAAGCTTTGAGCACTCAGAGTGATTACATGCCACCCATGATCTGTGCGACGAGGATCTTGCCGATCATGGCGACCGGATAGACCAGCGCGTACCCCAAGGAGACGCGCGGATCCATATTCGTACGAGAGTTTGCAAAGGCCAGGACTGCAGGCTGTGTCTGAGCACCAGCCAGAAGACCCGCGAGCTTCGTTCCGCCCATCTTGAAGAGCCAACGCATGATGACGTAGAGGCCAATAGCCATGATCGAGGTCATGATCATGCCCAGCAAGAGGATCTGCAGCCAGGTTCCAGAGGTGAAGGCCTTTTCGATCTGTCCACCTGCGTTAGCACCCGCTTGTGCGAGGAAGACCAGAAGGCCGAACTCTGCCAGAACTTGACCGGCGGTGAACGGCATTGCGGTCACGAAGGGACCGATGCGGCCCAAGCGGCCAAAGATCAGGCCGACGATCAAGGTGCCGGCTGCTGAACCAATGGAGAAGTAGGCTCCAGTCGGGGTGAAGATCGGGATCTCGCCAATCAAGATGCCCAGTGCCATACCCACGCCCAAGCTGATCGGATTAAGGTCAGACAGGCCTCGTGCGGAGTCTCCGAAGAACTTTGTAATCTCCCGCATCTTTGAAGTCGGCGCAACCACGCGGACGCGGTCACCCTGCTGAAGAACAAGGCCAGGTTCGGCGATCATGTCGACGTCGCCTCGGCGAACGCGGGAAATGGTCGCGGAGAACTTGCTCGCAAGGTCCAGCTCTTCCACAGTGTGGCCGGCGAGCTTCGGGTTCGATATTGTCACGCGACGGAAATCCAAGTAGGCGCGGTCCTCGATGAGAGAATGCGAGGAGGGGTGCCCCAACTCGGTTGCAACGCGGGCGACCAGCTCGCGAGGGCCGACGACGGTCACCAGGTCGCCCTTGTCCACGGTGTCGGTCATCGACGGGCGCATGATGGGGCCGGTTTCGCCTCGACGCAGGCGCGAGAAGGTGATCTTTGAACCCAGAGTCGTATAAATATCGCCCAAGCAGGGGTGATCGTCACGCTCGACGCGGATCGTGCGGTTCGCCAGGGGAGAGGGGGCATCCTTGTCGCGCTTCCCGTAGGACAGGGCGGCGGCCGAGGCGATAAGCATACCGATAACGCCGAAGAGATAAGCAATTGAGTAACCGACGGTCGCCAAGTCCAACTTCCCCGAGGCCTCGCCTGCGGCGGCAAGAGCGGGAGTGTTGGTGACGGCTCCGGCGAAGGTGCCTGCGATGAGTGCGGGGTCCATTCCCCACATACGGCCAATGATTTCACCGGAGGCTGCGGCGATTCCGTAGAGAGCGACCATCGTGAGGATCGGGCCGACCGCGCTCTTGAGGTTATGGAAGAATGAGGCGCCCGAATTCATACCGATTGCGAAGGCGAAAAGCGCCAAGCCTAGGGTGCCCAATTCGCGGGTCACTCGCAGGTGGATGCCGTAGGTTTCGGCCCAGGCCGACAAGACGATTGCAAAGAAGAGGACGGCCGCCGCGCCAAGTCCGATTCCCTTGATCTTCACGTGGCCGAAGGCCATTCCGATGCCGATCAGGAGGAACAGGAAAAGGACAGGCTGATCAGCGAGCTTCGTAAATAAGATCTCCACTGTGATGGCTCCATTGTCTGGTGATCAGGATTTTCTGTATCCGCTTCTCAGTATCGTCTGACTCGGGAGAGGGGCCAAATGGATGAAGCGCAGAATTATGCAGATTGTGTCGAAAGGGACTCAATTGCTGTCTGACAAATTTTCGATTTTGAGGCCAAGGTCCCACATATTCCGGAGTGTGAGATTAAAAAGCCCATGACCGCAAGAGGCTCTACGGTAGAAGCGTGATGAAGCTTCGCATTTCGGGAATTCTCGTCTCGGTCATCGTACCCAGGCGTGCGATTCCTGCCGTGTGAATTGTCGGATGGAACGCACGCCTCAATCCCCGCGCATATGCGCTACGCGTTTGCAAACACCTGAGTTTGCGCCGCGACCGCACCTGTGAAGGGGATTTTTTCATGCATGACACCCCATGATTCCCCAAAGGGCTCATGCCCTTTGAAGCGGAAGCGTAGACCGACTGGAAGGCTGATAATGACTGAAGAAACACGTCGGGTGATGACCGGCGCGCAAGCCATTGTGACCACTCTTGAAGCATTGGGCGTGACTGACGTTTTCGGCATGCCCGGTGGTGCGATCCTGCCCACCTACGATCCTTTGATGAGCTCCTCGCTCCACCACATCCTCGTGCGCCACGAACAGGGTGCAGGCCATGCGGCGCAAGGATACGCCCTAGCCAGCGGTAAGGTTGGCGTTGCGATCGTAACCTCTGGGCCGGGAGCAACAAACACTCTGACCGCGATTGCGGACGCAAACATCGATTCCGTCCCAGTCGTCGTCATCTCAGGCCAGGTTGGCGCCTCCCTGATCGGCACCGATGCTTTCCAGGAAGCCGACGTCGTGGGCGCCTCGATGCCCCTGGCCAAGCACTCCTTCTTGGTCACGGACCCGCGTGAAATCCCCGCTCGCCTCACCGAAGCCTTCCACATCGCCAAAACTGGCCGCCCGGGTCCCGTCCTCGTGGATATCACCCGATCTGCACAGGTCGAAGAGTTCGAATACATCTGGCCTGCGCCCATGGATCTTCCCGGCTATCAGCCCGCTTTTGAGCCCATTCCGCGCCAGATCGAGCGCGCGGCAGAGGAAATCGCACGCGCACAGGCTCCGGTGTTCTACGTCGGCGGCGGCCTCGTTCGAGCGCGCGCCGAAAAGGAACTGCGCGAACTGGTCGCACTGTCCGACGCGGCTGTCGTGACGACTCTTCCCGCTCGCGGTGCTTTCCCTGATTCGGACCCGCACAATTTGAAGATGCCCGGCATGCACGGCACTGTTCCCGCGGTGGGAGCTCTCCAGCGCGCGGATCTTGTCGTTGCACTGGGCGCACGCTTCGATGACCGCGTGACCGGAAAGTTGGATTCTTTCGCGCCTCGCGCCCGCATTGTCCACGTCGATATCGACGCCGCCGAGATGTCAAAGAACCGCTACGCCGACGTTGCAGTGGTCGCGGACCTCAAGCCTGCCCTGGCTGCGCTCAACGCCGCTCTTCCCGAGGCCTACGAACGCCTCGGCAAGCCTGACCTGTCGGGGTGGTGGCGTTACCTGAACCGCCTGCGCGAGACCTACCCGCTTGGATGGGTCGAACCCACTGACGGTTTCATGGCTCCTCAAGAGGTCCTCTCGAAGCTGTCCTCAATCGCTGGCCCCGAGGCCATCTACGTCACTGGCGTGGGACAGCACCAAATGTGGGCCGCTCAGTTCATCGAATTCGAAGAACCCTCGCACTTCATTTCCTCGTGTGGTCTGGGAACCATGGGCTACTGCATCCCCGCAGCCATGGGCGCGCAAGTGGGCGCGCCGGACAAGGTCGTGTGGGCCGTTGACGGCGATGGCTCCTTCCAGATGACGAACCAGGAGCTGGCAACATGCTCGATCAACCGCATCCCGATCAAGGTCGCGCTGATCAACAACTCGGTGCTGGGAATGGTGCGTCAGTGGCAGACACTGTTCTACGGGGAGCGTTACTCGAATACGACGTTGAACCCGACCGAGGGTGAGCAGATCCCCAACTTTGAGATGCTCGCTAAGGCCTATGGCTTGGAGGCGCGCACTGTACGTCGCGCCGAGGAAGTTGAGGACGCAATTAAGTGGGCGATGTCGATTAATGATCGCCCGGTCCTCTTGGACTTCAGGGTTTCGAAAGACGCGATGGTGTGGCCGATGGTCGCAGCCGGAGTACCCAATGACGATATTCGTTACGCCCGCGATATCGCGCCCGACTGGGAGGTGGAAGACTGATGATGCACACGCTGGCTGTCCTGGTGGAAAACAAGCCCGGTGTTTTGACCCGAGTTTCCGGCTTGTTCGCACGCCGCTCGTTCAACATTAAGTCCCTCGCAGTGGGGGAGACTGAGCAACCCGGCATCTCACGCATGACGATTATTGTCGAGGCCGATTCTGCTCCCATCGAGCAGGTGAAGCGTCAACTCAATAAGCTCATCAATGTGCTCAAGATTGTTGAGCTCCACCCCGAGGAATCCGTCGAACGTCGTCTGCTCATGATGAAGGTTCGCGCTGACGAATCTCGTCGCACGGGCGTTTTGCAGGTCGTGGACTTGTTCCGCGCCCACGTCGTCGACGTTCAACCTGAGTCGGTCGTCATTGAGTCGATCGGTTCACTACCCAAGCTGGAGGCGCTGCTGCGGGCCATGGAACCCTACGGCGTCATCGAACTCGTCCAATCGGGTGCTGTCGCGATCGGTCGCGGTGAGCAATCGATTACGGATCAACTAAAGGAGAAATAAGAATGGCAGAGATCATCTACGACGACGGCGCAGACCTGTCGCTGATCCAGTCCAAGAAGGTGGCCGTTATCGGTTACGGTTCGCAGGGACATGCGCACGCACTGAACCTGAAGGATTCCGGCGTTGACGTGGTCGTTGGCCTGCGTCCCGGTTCCTCCTCTTGGGCAAAGGCTGAGGCAGCCGGCCTCGAGGTGAAGGATGTTCCCGAGGCCGTGGCCGAGGGCGACGTTGTCTCTATCCTCCTGCCCGACCAGGTGCAGCGTTTCGTTTACGCCGAGCAGATCGCCCCGAACCTGAAGGAAGGCGCGGCCCTGCTCTTCGCACACGGCTTCAACATTCGCTACGGCTACATCGAGGTCCCCACCGGTCACGATGTCATCATGGTTGCCCCCAAGGGCCCAGGCCACAAGGTTCGCGAGACCTACACCCAGGGCAAGGGCACCCCGGACGTTGTCGCCGTTGAGGTTGACGCTTCCGGTCAGGCTTGGGACCTGGTTCTGTCCTACGCAAAGGCAATTGGTGGCACCCGCGCCGGCGTCATCAAGACGACCTTCACCGAAGAGACCGAAACTGACCTCTTCGGCGAGCAGGCAGTTCTGTGTGGCGGTGTCTCTCACCTGATCCAGGCCGGTTTCGAGACCCTGGTTGCCGCTGGCTACCAGCCCGAGATCGCCTACTTCGAGGTTTGCCACGAGATGAAGCAGATCGTTGACCTGATCAACGAAGGTGGCATCACCAAGCAGCGTTGGTCCTGCTCTGACACCGCTGAGTACGGCGACTACATCTCTGGCCCGCGCGTCATTGGCGAGTCCTCCAAGCAGGCTATGCGCGACATCCTGACTGATATTCAGGATGGCACCTTCGCCCGCCGCTTCATCGAGGACCAGGACAATGGTGCTCTCGAGTTCAAGGCACTGCGCGCTGAGGAAGAGTCTCACCCGATCGAGGCCACCGGTCAGAAGCTGCGTAAGGCTTTCGGCTGGACCCAGGCTGATGAGGACTACACCGAAGGTAGTGCAGCTCGCTGAGTTGAGGTGAAGTTCGGGCGGCTACTTGAGCTGACCTGAGTTTGGGTCAAGACTGGTGTTTTGATCAAACGGCTGTGGGCCGGTGCGTATGCGCCGGCCCACAGCGTTTTTGTGTACGAGCGCGGGGCCGCCAGTCTGTCTCCGTCTCGCGCTCGTCCGGCCTCGCCCTTCCTTCCCGAAAAGACACACGAAGTCGGTGAATGTCATGCCTTATAGCCTGTGTCTTTTGTTGACTTCGTGTGGAGGGGGGAGAGGCTGTGGGAGAGTCTGTGGACGAGGCCGTGGATAGGCTGTGCCAATTGATGCGTTCCTGTGTCAAAGCCAGCTACACACGCACAGCACGAAACTTACTCGCACGCACGTCAACAAAATCGGTGTAAATATGCTGAAAGGCAGCGAATAGTATCCTGATGAAACTGTCTGAAGGTTCCGCGAATTTGTAAGATGACTTACGTGATGACTGAGACCTGACTCACGTGTCGCTTTTCAGTCTCGCATCCATATCATTCATTCAGAAGGACCAAAGATGACCCTCCGTCGATATGGGCGGGCCCTGGCAGCTCTCTCAGGCGCGGCGCTCATGTGTGCGTCGTTCTCTCTGCCGGCACTGGCAACCCCCGAAAGTGACACCCAACCCGGCGACGCCGCCGCGGCCTCGGCAAGCGAAACAACCCCAGCACCGATCACCGTTACCGCAACGCGTACAGACACCCTCGGGGACAAGGTATATGTGGGGGATGTCCTCACATTCACGTTCACCTACACGAACGAGACTGACAGTGCTCTGACCGTATTCCCGAAGGAATCAAACCTCGCTGGCGTCCTGACCACCGGCGCGCCGAACTGTCGCTGGCACAACCTCGCCGCGCACACCACCAAGCAGTGCAAGTCCGCGACCTACACGATCACCGAGGCCGACCTGACCGCCGGCTCCTTCACCCCCACCTCGACGTGGGCGGCGACCCGCGACCGCAACGGAAACGACGTCATCGCCGGCGGAATTACCGCCACTGCCGAGGCCGTCACCGTGCTTCCCGGTTCGCGTGCAGCAGAGCCGGACCCGGTGGAAACCCCCAAGGACTACGCGATCGGCGAGGTTGCGCGCCTGGCCTCGCCTGGTCTGAATGGATTCAAGTGTCATCGCATCCCCGCCCTGACCACAGCCACCAACGGCTGGATTATCGCCGCATGGGATGGCCGCCCCGAAACCTGCCAGGATGCGCCCCAGGCGAACTCGATCGTCTACCGCATCTCGAAGGACGGCGGTAAGTCGTGGACACCGATTCAAATTGCTCTGGCCGGAACCCCCGGCGCGAATAAGGTCGGATTCTCGGATCCTTCTTTCGTTGTTGATCGCGCTACCGGGACGATCTTCCTCTTCTCGGTGAAGTCTTTTGACGTGGGTCTCTTCCAATCGCAGCTGGGAACCGATCCCAACGCGCGCAACATCCTCCACGCACACGTTGTCGAATCGCATGACAACGGTCAGACGTGGGTGAATCCTCGCACGATTACTGATCAGGTGACGCAGGGCAATGAAGACCAGTGGTTCACTCGCTTTGCCTCTTCGGGGGAAGGTATCCAGCTGCGCTATGGCGCACACGCCGGTCGCTTGATTCAGCAGTACGCGGTCGCAAATACTGGTAGCACCTCGCTCATGGCTGTTTCTGTCTACTCCGATGACCACGGTGCAACATGGAAGCCTGGCGCTCCCAGCGAAGGTAGCGCGGATGAGAACAAGGTCGTCGAGCTCTCCGACGGGCGCCTGCTGCTCAACTCTCGCACGCAGGGTACCGCAGGCCAACGCCTCGAGGCGATTTCCTACGATGGCGGCCAGACTTGGGGTCCTTTCCGTCACAACTGGGACCTGACGGATCCTCGCAACAATGCCTCGATCATTCGCGCATACCCGAATGCACCTCAGGGTTCGGCGCGCGCACGCGTCCTGCTCTTCTCGAATGCGGATTCGTCGAGTGCCCGCGCGAATGGAACGATTCGTGTGTCCTACGACGATGGCTTCACTTGGAACGAGGGCAAGGTCTTCGAGAGCGGCGACATGGCCTACTCGACCCTGCACGCGCTGAATGATGGAACCTGGGGCCTGCTGTATGAGACCGGTGGGTACAAGAACATTGATTTCATGCGCGTTGATGCCGCGTACCTGGGCTTGAACGACCCGGGCGAGGACCTTGCGCCGACTCCGGCCCCTACGCCTTCGGTCGACCCGACCCCGGCACCCACGCCGGCTCCGACGGTCGACCCGACCCCGGCTCCCTCCCCTTCGGTGGACCCGACTCCGGCTCCCTCCCCGTCAGTCGATCCGACGCCCGCTCCGCAGCCCACCCCTGATCCCGAGCCGACCCCGTCCCCTGATCCCACGCCTTCCGCAACTCCCGCGCACTGGGTGAACACCGGCGCCGGCTGGAAGTGGCAGCTCGAGGATGGCAGCTTCGCGGCTTCGCAGAGCGTGGTTATTGGCGATGCGACCTACCGTTTCAACGCAGACGGCATCATGGTCACCGGTTGGGAACAGCAGGACGGCAAGTGGAGCCACTACAGCTCGTACGGCGCCCGCACGAATGGCTGGCTCCAAGAGAACGGCAGCTGGTACTACTTCGATCCGAGCACGGGAGTCATGAAGACCTGGTGGGCTCAGATTGATGGCCACTGGTACAACTTTGGGCTTGACGGCCGCATGGTGACCGGCTGGAAGAACCTCGACGGACACTGGTACCGCTTCGGAACGGATGGCCATATGGCGACGGGCTGGCAGCGCATTGGCCTGTCCTGGTACTACTTCGGCACCGATGGTCAGATGCGTACCGGCTGGCAGAAGATCGACGGCACTTGGTACTACTTCGCTCGTTCGGGAGCGTGGATCTGAGCTGATCGTCTGGTTATCCGCTGATTAACGAGGCCGGGGCCGGGGAGTGCGATTATGCTCCCCGGCCCCGGCTGCTTGTATTGAAATGTGTTGGCAGCCCTAGGGCTATTCCGCTGAGCGGGCCCTAGGTACTTTCACCGCAGCTTCAGTTTTCGCCGCGGCGACGCGCTGCCGTGAGGACCGTGATTCCCATGCTCAAGAAGGCTGCCGAGACAGCAAGAGCGGCGGGCGACCACCCGGTGTGTGCCAGTGATCGAGGAGTGTTTCCGCCCTGCGTGCCCTGCTCAGGCGCAGGCTGAGCGGGCTGTGCCGGATCTTCTGTGCCAGGCTGAGCGGGGTTTCCGCCGGGCTGACCGGGGTCAGAGGGCTGGTTGGGAACAACCGGGGCCGGAGACTGAGGAGTGGAAGGCGTTGCCGGAGCAGTCGGTGCAACCGGGGGAGTAGAGGCCGAAGGCACAGGTGCCGGCGTGGTTACTGACGGAACTGGCGCCGGAGTGGTTGCCGAAGGCGCCGGGGTCGTGGGGGTGGGAGTAGGAACAACGTTTTGCTCCCACTGTGCAACCAGTACGCGGTTCGGGTTCGCGGTCGTCAGCTCAACCGTGTCACCGGGAGTGAATTCCTCGCCACTTGCCTGGTCTTTCCAACCCTTGAAGGTGTAGCCGTCGCGAGTGATTGCGTCAGCAGCGGTCTTTGTGACCGAAGGCTGTGTAACGTCACCGGTCTTGCGATCAACCTCGAAGTTGCCCTCAACACTTGGTGGCGTCGTCGAGCCGCCGTTCGCCTCGTAGCGCAGAGAGTATTTCGGCGCCCACACTGCCTTAAAGGTGTTAGTTTCGAGCAGTTGCTCCCAGGTCTTCGTGGTGGCAGCGGTCGTCCATACGGAGACATTTGCCCCCGCCTTGTAGGTATAGGTGTAGGTTGTGCCGAGCAGAGTCGTGCTATTCGTCCAGTTCACGAAGGTGTAGCCATCGCGAATGGGCTCTTCGGTGAGGAGGCTCGTGCGCGTCGTAATTGAAGTACCGGTCGAGGCCACCGCGTCAGTGTAGGTTGCCTGTCCCTTGATAGTGCCGCCGTTTGCGTCATAGACGATGGGGGCACAGTTCTTCGGTGCAACAACCTTTACACGGAAACCCGTGTAGAACAGGTGATTCGTGTTTCCGCCGGTGTTGATGGGGGAGTCTGAGTTTCCCATCAGCGTGTGGTGGAAGTACGCGATGTAGGTCTTGCCGACCTCGGCGCGATTCGTAGCCTTGAAAATGTAGGAGAGCTTGCCACCGTTGTTTGCCTGCGAGATCGGGTCGGTTGAGGTGTTGATGACGCCGATCAGGTCGGGATCAAAATCGCCGCCAATCCCCGAGGGGGATGCAGCGATGATCGTTGTGTTGACGTTGAAAGTGCCACCCAGAGGGCGCGAGGTCGTGTACTTGGAGAACTCGCCCGAAACAGTCAGTGTCGAGCCCTGTGCGATCTCAATTTCGCCAAAGCGGTCCGCTTCGTCGGTTGCGGTAGTCGCGGTCGGGTTGTGGTTGATGGTCAGTGAGTTGTCAACGTCGCCGTCGGGGGAGAATACGCTCTTGATGACGGTGTTGGGGGATTGGCAAACTTCGGGGCGCGTGATTGCCGAGGCTGTGCTTCCATCAGCGGCCGAGGCTGCGTGAGTGGGGACGAGCAGTGCTGCGCCCGCGAGGGGGACAGTGATGAGCGCTGCGGCCACGCCGAGCGCTGTGCGCTGACGAATAAATGACAAGATCATGCAAACTCCAGAGAAAATTCAGGTTTTCTTGAGATAGGTTTCCACTGTAACGCAGTGAGCCTGCAGTTCCGTACAGTTTTATGAAAATGTGAGGATTATCAACGAAAATAGCTGAAAGTATGCTGGATGGGGGTGTCTTGGTGTTTGCTGGTGTCTTGCCCGGCCGGCCGCCTGTCACATGAAGTCAGCAAAAGACACAGGCTATAAGGCATGACATTTGCCGACTTCGTGTGTGTTTTGGGGAAAGCGGCGTTTGCGGACGAGGCTGGGGCGGGTTGGGTCGAGGGGCGGAGCGCAGCGTGGGGCAGTCGGGAAGCCCCGGCTAGGCCTCGTCAGTGGAGGACTGGTCTTCTTCGATCGTCGCAAGCGCAACCTGGGTTGCACCTGCTCGCGCGTTCCAGCCGAGGACTCCGACGGTGAGCGCGCCCATCACAAGGAAAATCAGGCTGGTCGAGGTTGAGCCGGAAGTGTGCATGAAGGCCATCGCGATGACCGCGATTCCTTGCGCGGTGCCCAGGACTCCGCCCATGAAGAGGAGGACCCAGACGGCTTGGTGGCCGGCGTTCCAGGCGTGCGAGCCGACCGGGATATCGCGCAGATACAGGCCGAGAGGCGGGCGTACGGCTTGGTTGCGGACCAAAAGCCCGGTCACGAAGAGGTGGAGGCTGGCAATGACAACGATGAGTGCGGCGCAAACCAGAAGGATAGTGACCAGGGTGTTCATGTGTTTCCTCTCGACTGTTCCAGACTAGCAGGCTCGAGGGGGGCGAAATTGTCAGAAGGGTGGGGCGCGGTCTGGCAGAATGAGTGTATGGGTTTGTCGAAAAAGCTCCTGAGCAAAGATGAAGTTGTCGTCCGCCACATGCATACGCACATCAAGGTGCTGCTGTGGAGGATTGTGGTGGTTGCGCTGCTGCTTGTTGCCGCGATTGTTGGATCGGTGTTTGTGCCTGTGGACTCGCGGAAGTGGGCGCTGCCGGCGATTTGGATCGTCTTTGTCATTATTGCGATTCCGTTATTTGTTGTGCCCTGGGCCAAGTGGATGGCCGCAACCTATACGGTGACAACGAAGCGGATCATTACGCGCTCGGGTATTTTCCAGCGCACAGGGCACGACCTGCCGCTCAGTCGCATCTCGGACATTCAGATGGTGAAGGATCTGAATGATCGCCTGTTTGGGTGTGGAACTCTGGCCTTGCAGACCTCGGCCGATGACCCGCTGCTGCTGCATGATGTGCCGAATGTGGAGATCGTGCAGGTTGAGATCTCGAACCTGCTGTTTAACGACGTTCAGGGAGCGATCGACGCCGACCCGAATTCGTGAGGGGTACGCGGCAGTAGCTCTCAAATACTCATTCGGAAGCTGGAATGTAGACGCACGGAACTGTATCGGCGCTCTCTTCTAGATTATCGATCTTATCGTCAAAGAAAATATGGGGTTTTAGAACTTGGAGCACTTTCGCTTTCGGGATCCCCCCAAGAAAGAATAAGTCGTTTGCGTGGAGCTCCCATCCGCGCAGTGAATTAATAACTCTTTCATCGGCTGGGGCGTTTCTCATAGTCACAATCGATACCCTGAGACATCTTTCGTAGGCTGGGTCAGAAATTTTTTCTGATTTTCTTTGTCTTGAATTTGGTTTAGTCTTCGTAGTAGTGGTGCAAGCGGACCGGTCTCAAGCGGAGTTTTTGCTCAGCCAGTGCGTGGGCGGCGGTGCCTTGCTCGGCAGCCGCCGACGTTGATTCCGGCTCATCGGATTCCAGACGTGCCGAGGGAGTGCAGTTGAGCCACCTATGGGCGCCAGAAGCTGAGAGGAGCGCGTGATCAGACGGTGCCATTAGCAATCTCCTTCGCCCGCTCAAGAAGCCAGCCGAACTTCGCCGGATCCACCGGTGAGAGCTTGTCCGCCACGGTCTCGATGATCAGCTCACGAACCTTTGCGGTGTGGCCTTGCGCTGAGAGCTCGGAAAGGAAAGCACGTACTTCTTCGAGCGTCACTATCTGTTCAGGTTCAACCTCTGGCTCGTCCGCGAGTAGTTCTGGCTGGGCGTGCGTGGCTGGGATGGTTTCGAAGGGTTCCTTGATCTGCAGTGCAAGCTCTGGTCGTTCACCAGGAATTCCTGCGTGGTCTTCGAAGCTCTCCTCAACGATCTGCTGAGCCCACGCAAGCAAATCGGCGAGCGATCGCATCGTCTGGTTTCCATCACGAATGAAGGCGTTAATTTCCGGCATCATCATTTGGACTCACCCGCTTTGAGAGCATCGGCCAAGGCTATGAGGTCATCATCGGTGTTTTCGGTGATGTCGATCTGCTTGACCGAATCACCAGGGACATGGATCATGACTTTGCGCGGAGTGCCAAGCAGCAGACGCGTGAGCCGTTCACGCAGCGTCACGTTCTTAGTTGCGACGATTCCTGGGTCGTCGGGGATACGCCGAGCGATATGAAGCTTGAGACTATGTCGGGTCAGCGGTTTCACCTCTGCCACCAGCTGCGATACCCGAGCACGGGTCAACCCCATATCGCGAGCCACCTGCGCCTGATTGAGCTTGTCGGTTGCAAGCAGACGAGTCATCACCTCACGATGCTGAGAATCTAACCCGTCGATGACATTCCGAAGTGCTGCGATCTCACGGGCACGCTGGACGCTGTCTTCACGTTCGATAACCTGGTGTTCAGCGCTGATACCCGGTGAGGCTGGATCAAGGTCGATTTCGGGCATCTGCTCATACGAAAACGGCTTGTCGCTCGGCACACGGCATCCACGTCGAGGACCACACCCAGCCCCGCATGTGCATTTCTTTTTACCTTTGCCGTGATCTCTACGAACCGCCTTATGCGTGCCCGCATCCTATGCGTTCCAAAGCTTATCCAGGATATTTTGTACCGTGTGGGGCTTAACCTGATCGAGTGGAGCACCAGTAGCTGCCGCACGTTGCTGCCGGTCGGTAGCGATCATGAGAGCGAACTCACCAAGGTCGATGTCGAAAGTGTCAGTGACGGACTCCTTCTTGTTGTTATCTGCTTTGTGCTTGAAGCGGATTGTGATTGTGCGAAAGGTTTCTTGAGCGTCGGAGCGCTTGGACATTGGTTTTCTCCTGTCGGATTGAGATCCGCAGGAGTCCGCCAAGCCGCAGAGACAGCAAAGACGGGTAGGATACGCGCCTCCTTGTGGAGGAATTGCGTGATCCTTTCCCGTCTAGCGGTTCTGCGGATCGAACTTTGTTCTTATATATATATTCAGTTGTGTGCTTGCGATGTCGCCTGGTTAGGATGGCTGTCGTGGCACGTGACGTTCGTGAAGTCTGCCCGTGGCGTCGAACCAAATCCACGATCGATAGCCCTTGTTGACAATTTCGATGTGTTTGTTGTGCAGATCGACTCGGCAGATTGTCTTGCCTGCTGCGTTCTTGATTGTTTCCATGAACCTCCACCCATTTGCTTGTTCGCTAATCTCCTTACGCTTTCGTTAAAAAAGGCTTCACGCCCTTCCCATCCTTACGAAGCAAGTTCGAGATGCTTGATGCGAAGGGTGGCGGGGGGCGGAGATACGTTGAACAGGTCTGCGAGTTGCGAGATGACTTGACGCTTATAACGGTCAGTCGTCTCTCCCCATGGCAGTGGCACAAACTCATGAAATGCCCGTGAAAAGGTCATCTTTGGCATAAGCAGGGCCGCGCCAAGATAGTTAGCCTGAAACTTGCCTCGGTTGAACTTCTCACTCCCTACATTTTAGGTTTCAGCCGTAAACGGAAGGTAACCACTCTTGTTCGGGAGTGACATCGAAGGGTCGCGATAAAAGATTCGTGAGTGCAAAATCATGTGCGCGCACTCATGTGCGATGGTGAACCGAAATCGACCTTCTGGTGAGTCATCCAGTGCCTGATCGTCAAGCACGATGGTTCTTGCAGGGATTTCAACATGAGCGCGAGCCCCACTTGCGCTTGCGCCAGCCAGTGTCAGATCTTGAAAGACTGACATTCCGGAGTCATCTGCCGATAGTTGCTGGTAGTCAAGTTTGGCGTCGAGCTCGAACTCTGCGAAGTGTTCGATATCGAGCGGTGCCGCTACGGCGAGTAGAGTGCCACCTCGATTTCTCGACAGAGGCTTTTCTGCCCGTTCGTCGAGATTTTCTTTGCTGATGCGTTTCGGCTCAAGACTCACTACTTGTCGTCCTCACCTTCGATGATGTCGAGGATGTCTGCCCATTGTTGCTGACTAAGATTTCGCTCCTTGGCCCGGCGAAGGGCAACTCGCGCCATGTCGGTTTCCATAATATAGCCCGACAAGTCAGTCGATACTTGGTTCTCCCTCGTGTGGGCAGCAAGGTCGTACATCTTTTCACGTTCGTCGCGGTTGAGGTGAAGTACGTCAGCAATACTCTCCAGTTTCGCGTCAGGGGCAGCCCTGCGCCCTTTTTCAATATCGCTCAAATAGGGTGCGGTGACTCCGATCATGTCGGCGAACCTGCGCATGGTGAGATCTCGGTCTTTCCTATGTTGCTCAAGGAAAGCGCCAAAGGTTTCTGATTCAGCCACGAGAAACAACCTCCAAATGTCGTTAGCAACCAAGCTAACATGCTTTGGAGTGGTGTGCAAGCACGCCCCATGGCCGCGTGGGTTTAAACGGCGGTATCCTCGTCGCGACGATTGAGGCGCTCATGGATAAGCGGCAGTAAGATCGCATCCACGTCACCTCTGAATGCAGGGTCGGAGAGGTACTTCATGGCGAATTCTTGGTTCTGCGTCATCCGTGAGAGCATCACGTCGGGCATCTTCTCGTCATAGATGATCTTGAACAAGTCCAGCGTGTTATGAGCACGTAGTTGAATTTCATCATCTTGTGCAAGGTCATCGGCGACTTGTTCGAGGACTTTGTCCATGTTGGTGAACTCGGTACCCCACCGTTCGTTCAAGGTATCGAGAATCTTCGAGAGCCGTTCACGTTCGTCCTCGGTGGGCATGGCAAGCTTCGGAGAATTCCCAAGTTCGCCCACCTCATCAACCAGATCGATCGAACCTTCATAGACAGACTGCAGCCGGTAGTACTGCAAGGTCACTTCATCATCCAAGTGTGGGGCGGGATCTCCATCGATGTGGAGCTTGCGGGTAAGGAGCTTGGCGTATGCGGCGAACTTGTGCAGCCTCTCATCATCGAAACGAATGATGTGGGTGAGGAACTCGTAGTTGCGGTTGAACTTGTTAAACGCCGAGCGCGCCTCAAGCTTAGCTTCCTCGTCCAACGCGTCAAAACGCGCCACTGCCGGGTCAAGGAAAGCATTGAGCCTGCCGAAATCCAGATTGGTCTGCTTCGTCTGCTCTGTGAAGAATACCCGAGCGAATCCGTCGATCTCGCCCTCACTCCACAGTTGGAACGAGGCAAGGAAATGGTAAAGGTCGTAGACGATGTTCGGATTAGTCTCCTCACTGATCGTAGTCGACACATAGTAATCCTGGAACGCTGACTGGATATCTTCAACCGTGTTCACGAAATCCAATACGAACGTATCCGATTTGCCAGGGCACATCCGATTAATCCGTGAAAGCGTTTGCACTGCCTTCACACCGTGAAGCTTCTTATCGACATACATGGTATGCAAGAGCGGCTGATCAAACCCAGTTTGGTACTTCTCAGCCACCAGCAGGATTTGGTACTCGCCAGTGTCGAAACGCTCAGGCAACTCCGCCTCAGGAAATCCATTGAGTCCTTCCTCACTGTATTCGTTTCCTTGATCTTCCACATTGCCAGAGAACGCCACGAGAACGCCGAGATCGGTATAACCCTTGGCCCGAATGTAGTCTTGGAAGGCGAAAAAGTAGCGCACAGCATGCAACCGAGATCCGGTGACGAGCATGGCCTTGGCCTTACCACCGATCTTGTGCACCACGTTGGAACGGAAATGCTCGATAATGATCTCGGCTTTCTGCCGCAGATTATGCGGATGCAACGCCAAGTATTTCCCAAGCGCCTTGTTCGCCTGTTTCTTCCCATACTCGGGATCATCAGCCGTTGCCTTGCCGACCTTGTAGTAGGTCTTATACGTGGTGTAATTCTCCAGTACGTCAAGGATGAAGCCCTCCTCGATCGCCTGCTTCATCGAATACACGTGGAACGGGCGCGGAGTACCGCCAGCAACCGGGGTCCCAAAAATCTCCAGCGTCTTTTGCTTCGGCGTGGCCGTGAATGCGAAGAACGACAGGTTCGCCTGACGTCCATGGGTCGCCATATCCGCTGCGATCTGCTCGTCAACCTCTAACTCTTCAGCCTCCACCTGCGCTTCGGCACGAGCGTAACGATCCAATAGCTCAGCTTCAGACTCTTCACCCATTTTTGCGGTGTCAGCCAACACCTGCTTCAGTCGCTCCGAAGCCTGCCCAGTCTGAGACGAGTGCGCCTCGTCGACGATGATTGCGAACCGTTTACCCTCGGTCGCCACTTGAGACACGTCAACGAAAGGGAACTTCTGCAAGGTCGAGACAATGATGCGCGAACCACGCCCGAGAGCATCGGTGAGCTGGCGGGCATTCTTATCCACCTTCACCACAACACCTGCGGTGTGATCCATGGAAAACACCGTGTCTTGCAGCTGCTGATCGAGCACACGACGATCCGTTATCACAATGATCGAATCGAAAACCACCCGCTGCTCGTCATCATGCAGATTCGATAAGTGGTGAGCGAGCCACGCGATCGTGTTCGACTTACCCGAACCAGCTGAATGCTGCACCAAATAGTTGTGCCCAGCACCCTTCTCTTTCGCATCCTTCACGAGTGTGCGTACCGCATCCAGCTGATGGAAACGCGGGAAGATCACCTTGTCTTTCGCCCGCGCCCGCCGACCACTTCCATCTTTGCCCGGCACGAGTTGGACGAACCGGTGCAAAATATCGAGCAGTGAATCCTTTGCTAGGACCTGCTCCCACAAGTACGAGGTCTTGAACTTGCCCTCCACTGGCGGGTTCCCAGCGCCGTTATTCACACCACGATTAAATGGTAAGAACACGGTGTCGAGCCCGGCGGGCTTCGTCGTCATCCACACCTCATCGGTATCAACAGCGAAGTGCACCACCGCGCGTTTACCCAGGGCGAAGAGCTTTTCCGACGGGGAACGGTCCATCTTGTACTGGCGGATCGCATCACGATATGTCTGCCCAGTCAGCTGATTTTTCAACTCAAGTGTTACCACCGGAATCCCGTTCACCAGCAGTACCGTGTCAACCGAGTTCTCATTCTCCGCCGAGTAATGTACCTGGCGCATGATGCTCATCTGATTTTGCCAGTATTTCTCCGCCAGAGCCTCATTCAAATCCGTACCGGGCGCGAAATAGACTAGCTTAAAGCGGGCACCAACATCCTCGACACCGCGCCGCAGTATCTCAATTACGCCACGCTGGTCCAACTGATCAGCCACACGCTTTGCGAAGCGCTCCTCGGCTCGACCGTGATAGGCTCGCTCCAGTTTGGCCCACTGATCCGGTTGCGTGGTTTTCACAAACTGGATCAGGTCAGCTGGATACAGGCACAGCTGGCGATCAAAACCCTGCGGGTCACGCGATTCAAACCGGTCAAACTCCGCTCCCTGGGTAGTCAGCCAGTATTCGATTTCGGACTCAAACCTGCCCTCCGACGTATCCATCATGCCTCCTCACTAACGCGGACCTTGCCCGTCACCACATCATTAATAATCTGCTTGCGATACCGCCTCAACAACTCAACCTGACGATCCAAATCGGTAATCAAACCATCGATCCCTTTCAGCCGTTGAACAAGGTACTCAACGATTTGCCTTTGCTCTTCCACCGGAGGAACAAATAGTGGAATATTTCGGAGCGCCTGTACCTTAAAGTCCCATTGATCTGTGCGAATTCCGTAAGAATCCCTGCCAAAGAAGGGAATATATGCTTTTGACCGTATAGCCCAGTTGAAGAATTCAGAATCCACGGAAGACGCTAAATCGAAGGTGTAATACGCAGGACTGACAATCCCGTCATACAGCGACACTCCATATGATCCTTGCCAAGCCTTCATTTTGTTCATAACAAATTGGCCGTTCCGAACTACCAAATAACCACTCAAATCATCTGGTAGACGGTTGTTATTATCTGGTGACCCTTCAAGTTCACGATCTACAACCCCACGCTCACGTTCAACAGAAAGAACTCTCCAGGAAGGCTCACCCTTACGCGATTTACGGGTCAACAGAGATTTCAGAGAACGAGAATGCCAGCGATTTGGAATCTTCCCAATCCAGTCAATACCGCTGTCTTTCATTGGAGCATTAGTGTCGAGGCCTTTGGTGACGGTGTGGGCGATCAACTCACGCTTGTAACGCTCCAACAACTCCCGCTGACGCCTAAGCTTCTCGACCACCACGTCAATCTCAGTAGTCTTCGCATCCAAGAACGTTGCAATTTTGAGCTGCTCTGCCACCGGTGGAATCAGAAGCCTAACGGGCTTCAATGCTCGCTGGCTCGGATGGAATACCTTTACCCCCATGAGCTGCGGCCTTATTTGTTCACGGACAAACAGTGAATCAAATTGGTATGCGAAAAACCGAGGTACGTGAATGAGTGAGCTATGTGCAACGATTGTGTCCGAACCCGCAATAGCGCGGCCTTCACCCTCAAGTAGCGTGAAATTTCCTGAACCTTCGAGATCCTCAGACGATCCAGCAAAAAGGAAATCGCCTTGGCCAACGAATGAACCGACACCTAGCTCCTCAGGATGCTCAACCCGTCCTATTGGCGCGGTATCGATATCTAGACTGAACCCGTGACGACCATGAATATCACCATAATGAATACAAGGCACGCCCCGCCTGCCCATTTGGCTTCGAGCAACTGGGTAACCCCTTGATAATGTGAACAGGTGGCGAAGGGGTGCAATTTCCCAGCCTGCAGTAATCTCCATACTTCCTAGATTCACCTTAGAAGATCGTTCCATCTACCACACCTGCTCGCTGGATAGTTTGGCGATGGAGGCTTGGATTTCGGCTCCGAGGGTTTGGATTTCAGCCAGGGTTTGGGTGGGGTTGCCGAGTTCTTCGTATTGGTAGAAGTAGCGCGTGAAGGGGATCTCGTAGCCGATCTTGGTCTTGTCGGGGTCGACGTAGGCGTCTGGGGCGTATGGAATGACTTCTCGCTGGATGTAGGCGCCGATGTCTTCGGCGAGCGGAATCTGCTCGGTGTCACGCAGGGCAGGGTCTGGCTCTACGTTGCCTTTCGCGCCGTAGCAGATATCCGCACTCGGATCAGTTTCACCAAGAGCAGCAAGGATCGCTTTGAGTAGCGGTGCGCGCACCGTCAAACCATGCTCTTTGAAAGCAGCTTTGAGAACCTTTGTGAACTCGTCGCGGTTCTTCCACACCACCTCACCGTCAAGGCTATCGAGCGCACTGACGATAGCAGTCTGGGCGTTCTTGCCTGCTTGGATTTCGGCGCTGCGTGCAGGCTCGCTGCGTTTCTTCGAGCTAGCAAGGTTCTTGAACGCGGTTTGTTCCCACAGTCGCTCAATGCGCTCGGGGCTGGTGTGGAAGTTCAACCGTAGTGGGCGTTCTACTGTGACCTCGTGGAAGCCGAACTCGGTGGTGTCGAAAATCTTCGAATGCTCACCTTCAGTGAAACTGCCATAGATCTGTGCGACGTCAGCAATGTTTGCTTCGGTGAGGTATTTGCGTTTTTCGCCCAGTGGTTTGCGCATCCGGTCAAAGAAGCTGGTGGCGTCAATGAGCTGTACCTTGTTCTTGCGTCGGGGTTCCTTGCGGTTGGAGAGTACCCAAATGTAGGTAAGTATCCCCGTGTTATAGAACATCTGGTCAGGCAGGGCGATGATCGCCTCGAGCCAGTCGTTTTCAAGGATCCAACGCCGGATGTTGGATTCACCTGACCCAGCAGCACCCGTGAACAGAGGTGAGCCGTTGAACACGATCGCGATGCGCGTGCCCGGAGATTTCTGAGTGTCGTTCGGATTGTAGGGCTTCATCTTGGAGATCATGTGCTGCAAGAACAAGAACGAGCCGTCCGAGATCCTCGGCAGCCCTGCACCGAAGCGGCCATTCCAGCCCCGCTTCTCAGCTTCTTCCTTGATCGGGGCAGCGTACTTCGTCCATTCAACTCCAAACGGTGGATTGCACAGCATATAGTTGAACGTCCGCCCAGCAGTCTTATCGTCCGTTAAGGAGTTACCGAAGTAGATCCGGTCGGCATCCTCACCCTTGATGAGAGTGTCCGATTTCGCCACCGCATAGGTCTGCGGGTTGAGCTCTTGTCCGTAGACTTCAATGCGTGCTCGGTCGTTCAGGTCGTGGGCTTGCTCAATCGCGGTTGATAACATGCCACCTGTGCCTGCCCCTGGGTCATACAGCGAGGCCATGAATCCTGGCTCACAAATCACGTCCATGTCCGGTTCAAACAAGATGTTGACCATGAGGTTAATGACCTCACGGGGCGTGAAGTGTTCGCCAGCGGTTTCGTTCGAGAGCTCATTGAAACGGCGGATAAGCTCTTCGAAAATGGTGCCCATGTCGGCGTTCGAGACCGCCTTCGGAGACAGATCAACATCAGGGGCGGTGAACGCGTCAAGAATCTGGAACAAGAGTCCCGATCGGTCGAGCCGGTCAATCACGTTGAAGAAACCGTAAGACTGCATCACGTCACGCGCGTTCGGTGAGAACGCCTGCACATAGGCAGTCAGATTGCCTTCCAGATTGTCTGGATCGTTTTTCAGCGTGTGGAGCGTGAACTTCGACGTGTTCCAAAACGGGTAGCCCGTAGCCTTCGCATACTGCAGGCGCTTTACCTCGGCAGGCACACCCTTCTGGTCACGAATCTGGGCAACTTTGTCCTTCGTACCCACGAGAACCGAATCGAGACGGGTAAGCACAGTAAATGGCAAGATCACGTCCCCGTACTCGTGCTCCTTGTAGTCTCCGCGCAGCAGGTTCGCAATCTTCCAAATGAAGCTGACATAGTTCGTTGTTTTCTCAGTGCTCATTCGGGTCAACTCCATCTTCCATCAATCGCTCGTAACACTCATGCGACATGACCACCACGAGAGGCTTTCCGTAACGCAACACGTAGGCCACATCGTCACCGTCAGCCACTTCCTTGAGCAGCTTCGATGCCTGACCACGTCCAAGGTCGCCGATGTTGATGTGCTTCATCGACTTCTTCGCCGTGCGCTTCCGCACCATTGCATCCTTCACCACGAGTTACCGTCAACGCCTTATTTTCCCATAAATGCATGCAAAATATCGTCACAACATGCGCGAGATACTACATGTACTTTTGCATGTGGTTCTTCGTGAAGATGGAGACATGCGCGCGAGCGAGAATGCCCCACAAGGTCGAAGGTGGGCACGGTCTTATCAATCACAATTGAGGGCACGCCCCCTCGCCAGATATTCGCTAACGCAAACTCACGCCTAGACCCCCTCAACCAGAAACGCGCTCCAATCCAATGGGCAGATCGGCGTCAAGCACCAGATCGCCGGAGGTCAAACACGCCAGCGAACAGCCTCAGAAACAACAAAACCCCTGCTCAACAGAGGTTATTGGCTCATGCGGCTTTTATCATTTTCGACGTCTTTGTTTCGATGATGGCCACTCCCGGGTCCCCCAGGCTTTGGCCAAAGGCCGTGCGCATCGCGTCGTCGGCGCTGCGAATAATGAAGTCGACGACCTCCACGGGGGTGAAGACAATGCCCAGGCGCTCGCTCATGCGCGGGAGGGCTTGGGAGAAGAAGCGATCGTAGAGCGTGCCCTTCGCGCGTTCGCTTGTCGCGCGCGCGGTACTCGTTCAGGAGCGTGTCCAGTGCGCTGGCTGAAGAAGATGAGGGAGCCGAAGGTTCAGTGACCGCAGACGTAGAAGGGGCAGAGCTCTCGTTTGGTGTTGGGGCACCGTCAACTTCAAATGCAAGCTGGTCTGCGTTGGGATCACTGTGCATGGAGATGCCCTTCTGTGTGGCGGATTGGTGCCGGGTGAACATCGCTGATCACTGGCTGCGTTCTTGGGGATTTCCCCGAAGGTGTGCTGCGTATTCCCAGATTAATGCATCTGAATGACGAAGATGTAATTTTTGCGTGTTCTTTTTCGTCTATTTGGCGTTGGTATTGCGCGGATTTGTGCAGGTGTCAATCGCCGTTGTCAGCCGGATCAATCCAGCTGGTCATACTTCACGCTGCTCCCGCGAGACTTTTCAACCGGATACTTCTGGGCCGTCACAGCAAGCTTTTCCAACACGATCTGATCGGGTTCAAGCCCGACCTTCATCGCGAGGAAGTAACAGTAAGTGAGGACATCGGCGAGCTCTTCCTTGACTGCCTGGGGATCCCCATTAGACGTCCACTGAAAGCACTCTAGAAGCTCCGCGGCCTCGATCGAAATAGATTTCGCCAAGTTTTCAGGCGTGTGGAACTGGTCCCAATCGCGCTCATCAGAGAACTCGCGTAATTTCTGGGCAACCGCATCGTCAAGCATGCTTTCACTTTACTGTGAAGCACCCTCATCTGCGGGCAGTTTGGCGCCGGTCAAACAAAAACCTAGTTCCGGCCAGCGATCACTCGCTCCAAAGCTCCCAGCAAACTCTCGTTATCCACCGCGGTCACAACACTCGCAAGGCGCCCGTCTGAACGACGCATCAGCTTCCCCGCCTCGTTAACCGCACAATGCGCATCCTCCATCATGACCAACTCAGGATTTGTCAACGCAAACAGCGTCACTAAGTCGTGGACCCACATGCCATCAACCGGGCGAGTCTTCTGAGAAAAAGCGAGCCACGGATTAATCCACTGTCGAAGCGCCTCGGCCAAATCCCTTTCCTCACAAGCTTTCAACATGCGATCCCAGCGCCCTCCAGACATGTGAGTCGTCCGAGTCGTATCCAAAGGAACAATAGTCAGCGGAATTGCACTATCGAAAACAATCCGCGCAGCCTCGGGGTCGACAGCAAAATTCGTATCCACAAGATCGCCGAAACCAAAGCAGCCGCCCATCAGCACGATCTGCTCAAGCAGCTCGCTGCACTCAGGATGCGCAACCAACATGCGCGCGATATTCGTCAATGGACCGATCGCAACAATCGTTACCTTTTGGTCTGCGACTGTAGGCGCACCGGCTGATGCAACATCCGCAACATCGCGGAACAACTTCTCAGCCACGGCCTCGTCAATGGAAGAATTCCCATCACCCGCAACGGGGACGAGGCGCTCGTCTCCCCACGCGCTTACTCCCTCGGGGCTCGAGGCGTAATCCTCGCGCTGCTGGTCCCAACGTTGCGTGCTCGCCAGCAAAGGACGGGTCGAACCCTGCTGAATGCGTGGGGGAGCCTGGCCGATAAGCGTCGCGCGATCAACGATCTCGTGAGCGCACTTCGCGCCAGTCTCAGAAGGGGTGTTCCCGAAAACCGTCCACACGGCTCGGCAATCCAACTCAGGATGGCGCAGCGCATACACAAGAGCTAGCGCGTCATCAACATTCGCGCCCGGGATTCCATTTCCCGGGTCGCAGTCGACAATGATCGGAAGAGACATCATCATTCCTTCGAAGAATACGAGCACCCGCAGCTTGCCCGCTTCGTTAAACGGGAAGTCACGCTCAGGTCGTGCGCGCGATCCGTTCCCGTGACAAAATCAGCGATTGCCTCGGCCTGCGAGCTCACGGGGACGTCCACGCTGGTCACTGGTGGCCACAAGAACTCAGACAATGCTGTTCCGTTGAGGGCGACAATTGCGATCTCCTCGGGCACACTAACCCCCGCACAATGGAGTTCGCGCAACAAACCCGTAGCCTGCAATTCGTTTGAAACAACAACCGCGTCGGCACCTGAATCGATCAAGGCCTGAGCGGCCTGAACGCCACCGGCGCGAGTAAAGGGCCCGTGAATGACCGTCCCCTCTTCGAGCCCGGCCTCGCGCAAAGCCAAACGCCACCCGCGGATGCGCTCGCGGGCATTGTGACGCCCCTTAGGGCCAGCAACCATTGCCACACGAGTCCTCCCATGCTGCAGGAGGTGCTCGGTCGCCACGCGCGCAGCCTCCTGTTCGTCAGCGACGAGGCGGGTGATCCTTGGGTGGTTTCCCATGCGGTGCCCGTCGGGTTCGTTGAGTAAAACCACCGGGAACGAGGCGTCCTCAAGAAGATCCAGAGGGAGCGGTTGGGTGACGCCGTACCAAGCGAGCCCCGCGATCTGCTGGCGACGGAAGGCCTCGAGAATCGTGGACTCGCGGTCTTGGTCATCATGAGAATCTCCGACAACCAAAACCATGTCCCTGCGGAAGAATTCTTCTTCGAGGCGTTGGGCAAGCTCGGCGAGGTAGGGGTTCGCGAGGTCGGGGACGAGGAGCGCAAAAAGGTCGCTGCGGCCTCGTGAAAGAGACTGGGCCGAGGCGTTCGGGCGATACCCCAATTGCTCGATCGCCTCGAGAACACGTTTACGGGTCTCGGGGCGGACATTGCGAGGCCCACCGTTGACGACGTAACTGACTACGGCAGTTGAGGTGCCGGCAAGTCGAGCGACGTCGTCGCGGGTGGGCTGCTTCGCCATGTCTATTCGCTCCTTTGGGAGGTATTAGATCGCGTCCTCAAGGAGAGTGAGGTCGCGGCCGCGGGTCTCGGGAGCAACGAAAGTGGTCGCAAAGCCAATGAAGGCCGTAACCGCAAAGTAGGTTGCCAGCGGGATCCACGAATTGAAGGTTGCAAGGAGCGCCGAGGCGACCATGGGAGCAGTGCCGCCCGAGAGGATCGACCCGAGTTCCTTGGCAACAGCCATTCGTGAGTAACGGTGCTGAACGCCGAAAAGCTCGACGCCGTAGGCCGCTTGCACGCCGAAGATGCCCAGCGACCCCAGTCCCATTCCGACAACAATAACGCAACCGACAATCCACGGGTCTTTAGATTGCAGAAGAGCGAAGGCCGGGAATGCGTAGAGAACCAGAAGCGCACAGAAGACTCGGTAGGTGATGCGGCGGCCGAAACGATCCGAGAGCCATCCGGAGAAGGGGATGATTGCAAAACCGAGGAACGAGGCGACCAGAACAGCGGTCGTCGGAACGGCTTTCTCCATGGCCAGAGCCTTGACGACGTAGCCCACGAGGAAGGACTGCGCGATGTAGGAGGGGCCGTTTTCGCCGATACGCAGGCCGAGCATGACGAAGAATGCGCGCCAGCCGCCTTCGTGGGCGTCAAGGCCGGCTTCAACGACCGATTCCTGTTCGCGCTGCTTGCGCAGCTTGAATGCGGTGAACACGGGGCTTTCCTGCATGGAGCGGCGCAGGAAGATTGCAAAGAAAGCGATGAAGATTGAGATCAAGAAGGGGATTCGCCAGCCCCATGTCATGAGCTGTTCCTTCGGCATGGTCAAGACCAGCAGCCAGACTGAGGAAGCGAGGAGTGTGCCCGTGTTGGAGCCGACGCCGATGAGCGAGGCGACCACGCCTCGGTGCTTGACGGGGGAGAACTCGGCGAGCATGACTGCGCCACCGGAGAGTTCGGCACCTGCGCCGAATCCCTGGCAGAGGCGGAGGAATACGAGCAATGCAGGAGCAAGCCAGCCGACTTGGCGGTATGTGGGGAGCAGGCCCAGAGCAGTGGTCGAAATGCCCATGAGTCCGACGGTGATGACCATGATGACCTTGCGGCCGTGGAGGTCGCCGACGCGGCCCAAGATGATGGCGCCCAGCGGGCGAGCGAGGAAGCCGACGGCGTAGGTTGCGAAGGATGAAAGTAGTGCGATGATCGGGGTCTGCTCTGGGAAGAAGACATCGCCGAAAACGAGGCCGGCGGCGAGTCCGTAGAGGGCGAAGTCGACGTATTCCATTGTCGTGCCCAGCCAGACTGAAACGATGTTGAGCCAGAAGCTCTTGCGGCCCTCAGGGGTCTGGAAATTCAGGTCTGATGCCTGAAGTTCCTCATTCGATTGTGCCATTAGCTGCCTCCTCGCAGCGCGGATTGGTAGGTGAGCGTTCCGGGCGGTGTATCCGGTGACGATGGTCACGATTCTACGCGTGTAGATTCTTGGTGGTCAAGAGGCGCTGCCCGGCCGTATTTGGGACAAACTTGGAGGTCAGAGTGCATTCGTGGGAGCCGCAGTCGTTACCACCATTCTCCGGATTGAGCAGGCGTCGCCCAAGGGTCGCTCTCTATCTCGCTGTTCGTCCAGGAACTCTCATCGGAGTAGACCGCCCAACTGTCGAGTGAATTGGCGCTGCCTTCCGGATTCCTCGTGTAGAAACGCCGATTCGCCCCGTCACACCGCTCGCTTGGAGGCTCCCACAACAGCGCGTAACTAGCGGGAATAGGCTTCGAGGCTACCCCGATCGCAGAGCTAATCCGACCGCGAAGTGCATCCCAGTTATTGAAATCCAGCCAGTTTACTCGGAGGAAACGCCAGCCCAGGTCTTGTAGCGCCTGTTCGCGTTGAACCCACGAACGTTTCGCGCGGTCGAATTCCCCCTGTGTTGCCCCCAGTTTCTCGATCCCATCGAACTCGATGATGAGTTTGAGCCGCGGAATTGCGATATCAGCAAAGAGAGGTTGTCCACCTGCAGAAAACTCATACTGCGTCGAAAAGTCGTAGGGACATAGCGCGCGAACCACCCAGGTCAGTGCGGCCTCGGCAGGGTTGCTGCACCCAGGGTCGATCACGCTCAGGATCCGTTGCGCGCGTGCAAAGCCTCGGCGTCCCTTCGCGCGCTCTAAACGCGAAAGGATCTCTTTCCTGATGTTTTCCGCGCGGCCTCGGCACACATCTTGCGAAAAGTTACTAAACCCAGACCACTTGTGGAGGACTCTGCATCCCAGCGCGAAGGCTTGCAGCGCGTCATCGTGCATCGCGCAGCGGATCAGGGCGTCGTAGGGGTGCTCGGTCAGTATCCCTGAAACTCGCGCGCGTTCCGAGGTGATCGGCGGGCCGCGTCGATAGACTCGCCGAACCGCGGGCACAGGCTTTGCCGCGCATCTGCACGGAGGAATGTGCTGACTTGTCCGGCGTTTCGGCTGATATAACTCGACGTTCGGGTTCGCGATCCAGCCTGGGACATCGTGCAGGAGAAGAGCAGAAGTGCCGACGACAAGCGGCGTCGGATGCCCCTGCTGGACTGACGCAATAATGCGTGCCAGTGCAATTGACTTCCAAATCTCCCACGGTTTTGCGCTGCTCGGATCAAAAGGCAACTGGACGTAAGCGCCGCGGTACAAGCGGAATTGTCCCTTGAGAGGGGAGCTGGTCGAGGAACTCCCGCGATAGCTCAGGGTCACGTGCGGTAGTTGCATAGTCATAGTGACAGTTTGGCCGCAGGGGAGAAGGCTTTGTGCTTTCCGGGCGAAAACTGTGGATGAATCCTTGAAATCCTGCGCTGTGGATAAGTTCGTTGCGTGCGCAGCGGGACTTTCGGGTGGTGTCAGGACGGTTGAGTGCTTTTTCGCGGTTCGCGCCGGGTTTTCACAGTGAAATCCACTGTCGTGCGATCGGATTGGCACTGGTTGGCGTGATTGGCACCGTTTGGAGGAAAGGTATTGCGGTTTTTGGGCTATGCCATGCCGCCAAGTGGTGTCGATCCCGCTAGATGGTGTCAATGCCGCCGGGCGGTGTCGATACCTGGGGGACCAGAGGCTGGGCACTAGGCTGTGTCTGGGTTTGACCCGCGGGGCTCGCACGAAGTGTCGCGGGCTTGGCGCTGCGGCCGGCCCGCCGTCCTGCCAGTACGAGGCGCCCACAACCACCCCGAAATATGGACACCTTCTGCCGACCTGCCGCCCCCGCGCAACAATGGCAGCATGACAAATCTGAAACTCGCAGTAATCCCCGGTGACGGCATCGGGCAGGAAATCGTCCCCGAAGGCATCAAGGCTCTGGAAGCTGTCATTCCCTCTGATGTCACGCTGCAGTACACAGAATTCGATCTGGGCGCGCGCCGCTATCACCGCACCGGCGAGATTCTCACCGACACGGACCTCGAGGTCATCGACCAGCACGATGCCATCCTCTTGGGTGCGATTGGCGATCCGTCGGTTCCCTCAGGTGTCCTTGAGCGCGGTCTGCTCCTCAAGCTTCGATTCTCGCTCGACCACTATGTCAATCTGCGTCCCTCGCACTACTACCCGGGCGTCCCGACCCCGCTGGCCAACCCCGGCGAAATCGATTTCATCGTCGTGCGCGAGGGCACTGAAAGTCTTTACGCCGGAAACGGTGGAACCCTGCGCAAGGGTACGATTCACGAGATCGCACAGGAGATCTCCGTCAACACGGCCTTTGGTGTGGAGCGCCTGGTGCGCTACGCATTTGAACAGGCAGCAGCCCGTCCGGCTCACCACCTCACGCTGGTCCACAAGCACAATGTTTTGGTCTTCGCCGGCGGTCTGTGGAGCCGCATCGTCGAGGAAGTTGGCCGCGAATACCCGCAGGTCCGCGTCGATTACTGCCACATTGACGCCGCAACGATCTACATGGTGACCGATCCAGGCCGTTTCGATGTCATCGTCACCGATAACCTCTTCGGCGACATCTTGACCGATGAGGCGGGAGCCGTCACTGGCGGCGTTGGCCTTTCGGCCTCGGGAAATATCAACCCCGAAGGCGCGCATCCCTCAATGTTCGAGCCCGTTCATGGCTCCGCGCCCGACATTGCTGGTCAGGGCAAGGCAGATCCGACCGCAACCATTGCCTCTGTTGCGCTCATGCTCAATCACCTCGGATATGCCGATCAGTCGCGCGCGATCATGGACGCGATTGAAGAAGACATGCGCAACCGTGCGGCCGCTAACTCCGCTGGCGATCCCTTGGTGCGTACGACCGAGCAGATCGGCAATGACTTGGTCGCGCTAATTCGCGGCTGACGAGGCCATGGCCGGGGGAGTGGGAGCCGGAAGACTCCCGACGCCCGGGGAGCAGAAACCAGAAGACCCACTCCGCCGGCACCGCTCACCCTAGAGGAACGCGAACCAGGCCCGGAGAGTGGGAACCAGAAGCTACCCTCACCGGGTCAGATGGCGGACCACCCCATGCTTGACCCCCGCAAGGGGAATATTCTGAAGCTACTTCAGCTTTTGAGGAGGACACGATGACAGAAACGCAGCACACTCCCACCGAATTGGAGCGATTGGGGGAGGAGCCTCTGCCTTCGGCAGACGAACTGGCTGGTCGTTTCCCGCTGACCCAGAACCCGAATCCGACTCCGCAGGCGGATTACGAAAAGGCCATGGAGGAACTGAACTTCGGAACAGTTTTCACCGATCACATGGCACACATGCGCTGGACGCCTGAAACCGGATGGGGCCAGCGTGAGGTCATTCCCTTCGGTCCTCTTGACCTGTCTCCCGCGGCAGCTGTCCTTCACTACGGACAGTCCGCTTTCGAAGGTATCAAGGCCTATCGTCACTCCGACGGCAGCATTTGGACATTCCGTCCTGGTTTCAATGCCGCGCGCATGAACCACTCGAATTGGCGTCTGGCCATGCCGCAGCTGGACCGCGAGGACTTCGTGGGTGCGCTCGTGAACTACGTGCGTGCGGACGAAAAGTGGGTTCCGGGTGCCGAGGGTTCCTCTCTCTACCTGCGTCCCTTCACTTTCGCTTCTGAGCCTTTCCTCGGCGTGCGCTCCGCCCATCAGGTTGATTTCTACGTCATCGGCTCTCCGGTCGGCCCCTACTTCAAGTCGGGCACTCAGACCGGCGTCTCCATCTGGGTTGAGAAGCACTACCACCGCGCTGGCCCTGGCGGAACCGGTTCGGCGAAGGCCGGCGGTAACTACGCGGCCTCGCTGCTCCCGCAGAACTTGGCCGCAGAGCGCGGTTTCAAGCAGGTTTGCTACCTGGATACCTACGAGCACAAGTACCTCGAAGAGCTCGGTGGCATGAACATGTTCGTTGTCATGGCCGATGGAAGCGTGCGTACCCCCAAGCTCACCGGCGTGATCCTCGAGGGTGGCACCCGTAGCGCGATCTGCCGACTCCTGCGTTCGCGCGGCGTGCCGGTAACCGAGGAATCTATCGCCCTTGCCGACCTGGTTGAGGGCATTAAGAATGGCTCGGTTGCTGAGATCTTCGCCTGTGGTACCGCCGCTGTCGTGACCCCGATTGCACGCCTCGCCTCGGATGATTTCGATGTCGAGCTTCCCGCGGGTCCCGTCACCCACCAGATCTGGAAGGACATCACGGATATCCAGATGGGCCGCGCGGAAGATCCCTTCGGCTGGATGTATCGCTTGGCCTGACCCGATTGACGAGGCCGTGGCCGCCTTCCCGCGCACTTAAGCGTGGGTGTGCCCGCGAGTTTGCGTTGTAAACCTTAATGAAGGGGCGTTCGGAGTAATCCGAACGCCCCTTCATGCACCCTCTTTACTTGCTCCAACCTTCTATATGACTTTCTGTCATTAAGAAGCTAAGGTAGTCCTAAGTAGCGTCATAATGAAATGACGTCATATAGCCGAATGAGGAGAGCGAATCGATGGGACCCGCGTCCAACGCCTCGCCAAGCGCACTACCGCAGCCTTTCCCGAAACAGCGGATGGCGAACGTCATCGAGATCATCAAAAATCTGCTGCCTGCGATGTTCCTGATCATTCTCTACATCGAGCTCGGTTTAGTCATTGATGCTCTCATCAGCGGCAATATCAGTCTCCCGTCACTGGGATACCTTTCACTCTTAGCCTTAGCAGCAGGAATGATGGCGTTTAGTGCCTCCTTCTCGGGAGGTACACGCCTGCGCGCAGAAGAACCACGTCTACGTCACGCCATGGTCGCCCAGGTTTTCCGCTTGGGTGTCAGCGAGCGCACGAAGGAACGTTCGGGTCGCATCGTCAACACCGCGACCGATGGAGTGGAACGTAGCTCGAACTATCGGGGCACATTCATCGCACCCATGCTGGCCTCGCTGATCACGCCGATCATGGTCGTTGCAGTTGTATTTACTTTCGACTGGGTATCGGCCGCGGTCCTGGCAATCTCCATTCCCGTTGTTCCCCTCACTGTCGGTGCTTTCCAAAGGGCATTTCGCCCGGTTTCCACCCGCTATCGTGCGTCCTCGCGCGCGCTTGCCGCCCAAGAACTAGACGCGATCCAGGGACTCTCAACGCTGTCCTACATCGGCGCTGGAAAGCATGTGGGCCGCACTCTTGCTCAGGCCGCGGAGAACGTTCGCCGGAAAGTCATGCGATACCTTGCCGGAAACCAAATGGTCCTGCTGGTTGTCGATGGTGTCTTCTCGCTGGGAATGATCACCGGCGCGACTGCACTTGCTTACTGGCGCTTGAGTGACGGCTGGTTCAGCGTCGGCCAAGCCGTCACCCTTGTTCTGCTCTCCTCGATCATGCTGGATCCTCTGGATCGAATCGGCCAATTCTTCTACATCGGTATGGGCGGTATCGCTGCAACCCGCGAAATTAAACGCTTCACCAGTGAAATTCCTGAGGTTATCGACCCGGCAGAAGATGGCGCTTGTACGCCCACAGTCCTTCCCACCCCAGGGGAAGTGCGCATCGACAGCGTCTCCTTCGCCTACGAGGCCGACACCCCGATCCTGCGCGGAGCTTCCCTTCGCGTCGCCCCCGGTGAGCACATTGCGATCACGGGTACCTCTGGCGCTGGAAAGTCAACGCTTTCAAGCCTGATCCAGGCGCACCACTGTCCCAGTGCGGGCTCCATCTTCATCAATGGCGTTGATATCTCTCAGGTGCCCCTGCAGTGGGTCCGCTCGCAAATTGCTGTCGTTGAACAAACCACCTACCTTTTCTCTGACACTTTGCGCGCGAACGTCCTGATCGCCAACCCCGCAGCCAGCGATGAGGACATCCTCACGGCACTGCGCGCCGTCGGCCTCGACGATCTTCTGGCGAGGCTTCCCGAAGGCTTGGATACCCGCGTCGGCGACAAGGGACTGGCTCTCTCAGGCGGTGAAGCACAGCGCGTCGCACTTGCCAGGGCGTTTATCAAAGACGCCCCAATCCTTCTGCTCGATGAACCCACTGCACACGTCGATTTGGAAAGTGAAAGACAGATTCTTAATGCCATCGATACCGTTGCACGCGGGCGCACGACCATCACAATCTCTCACCGAGGAGCAACGATCGCCCACGCAGACCGCCAGGTTGAACTGAAGGAAGGGGAACTTCGATGAACCCCCAGAACTTCACGCGCATGGACCTCTCGCGCCGCCTTATTCGCGTCGCTCGTCCTGTTCTTTTCCCGCTTGTTTTCTCTCTACTTGCGCGTATTGTCGCGCTGGTTTTGGGGATCGCGCTCTTTGCGGTGGGAACATGGGCATTGGGCTCCTATGCCTCGGATCCGGCTTCGGTCACCCTGTCATGGGTAGTGTGGGCGCTGGTGATGATGTCTCTGCTCAAGGCCTTGTTCCGTTACCTTGAGCAATACGCGGGGCACTATGTGGCCTTCCGTTCTTTGGCCCTCCTGCGTAACTACTTTTTTGATTCGCTAGAACCCCAAGCTCCGGCGATGACCGAGGGCGCAGACACCGGCGACTTACTCTCGCGAGTCACGAAAGATGTGGATCGTGTTGAGGTCTTTTTCGCTCACACCTTGGTTCCTCTGGCGACAGCTGTGATTGTCCCGATTGGAACTGTCGTGTGGATGGGTGTGGCAATCTCGCCGCTTAATGCGCTTGTCCTTGCGCCTTTCCTGATCCTTGCGGGGGTTTGCGTTCCGACCGTCGGTGGAAAGACCACCGGCGAAGCTGCGCAAGTGCTTCGCGCAACTCGCGGTAGGCTTTCGCATCACGTCACCGACTCGGTGCAGGGTGTGCGCGAAGTCATTGCCTTCGGGGCGCAGGAACACCGCATGAATGAAATGGCTGACGAACTGGAAGAATACATTTTCCACGCTCAGTACAAGACGTCTTTCTGGATTGCTATTCGCCGAGGAATGAATCAAGCGTTGCTTCCCCTGGCTGTCGTCGCTCAGCTCTTTGTCGCCTACTCGGCTTATCCATCGGGCAGACTGAGCATTGCTCAAATCACCATGTCTGTGGGTGTTGCTCTTGCTTCTTTCGCGCCTGTTCTGGCAGTGGAAGATCTGACAGCGGATTTGGATCAGGCCTACGCCTCGGCTGCGCGGATATTCGCCGTGACAGACCGCGAACCGCTGGTTCCCGATCCGGGAAGTCCTCGTCCCATCGCTGGTGGCGGTGATCTTGAGATTACGGGCGTGGACTTTACCTACCCGCAGGTTGCTATAGCTTCAGGTCTTCACGATGACGCGGAAGAATACGAGAAGCATCGTCCCCAAGTCCTCCACGACGTGACCGTCACTATTCCTGCCGGCTCGACGACTGCGATCGTTGGCGCATCGGGCTCCGGGAAATCGACGCTTGCCGCGCTGCTTGCCCGCGTGTGGGATCCGGACTCCGGATCGATCAGTATCGGGGGAGTGGACCTGCGTGAGGACACCCAGGACCATATTCGCTCTGTCGTCACCTTGGCACCGCAACGCGCCCACGTCTTCAACGATTCAATTCGCGCGAATCTTCTTCTTGCGCGCCCCGACGCTACCGATGCCCAACTCCGCGAGGCCTTGGAAGCGGTTGACCTGACAGCCTGGGTCGCCTCGGAAAGCGAAGGAATCGACACCCAGGTCGGCGAAATGGGCGAGCGCATTTCCGGCGGACAACGCCAGCGGTTGGCCCTTGCCCGCGCGCTCCTGCGCGATACCCCCATCATGATCCTTGACGAGGCCACCTCCCAAGTTGATCGCGAAACTGAGGTACGCGTGCTGGCTGGAATTCGCAGTCGGACCAGTGATAAGACCCTGATCGTCGTCGCGCATCGACTGGATACCATTCGCGATGTTGATCGCATCATCGTCATGGATTCGGGCCGCATTGTGGAGAGCGGAACCTGGGATGAACTCTACGAATCGGGTGGAGCATTACGCGCTCTAGCTGAACGCGAAGAAGGGACACGCTAAACTTTTCACACATACCGAGCGTTTCGTAAAAACGCCGTCCACTCGTTGTTCTCCAACGACGGACGGTCCTCGGTGTCATGGAAAGGCTGAGGAGACCAGATGGAACAGCTGCAGGGCTGGCGCAAGTTTGACGATTGGGGCTCGCAGAGCGCAATCGCTGAATTCCTGGGTGAGACCCCAGGACCCAGGCCTGTTTCGGAGCTCTGGTTTGGTAATCACCCAGATGGTCCAACGCTCATTCAAGATGGGCGAACCCTGGGTGACCTCATCGCGCAGGACCCGAAGAAAGCACTTGGCTCGGGCATCCTCTACGCCTTTGGAACCAACCTGCCCTTCCTCATGAAGGTCATTGCACCGGACGAGACACTGTCTCTTCAGGTTCATCCCACCAAGGAAATCGCGCGTGAGGGCTACCTGCGCGAAGAAGTCCTCGGAATCGAGCGCACCGCGCCGAACCGCTCCTACCGGGACATGAACCACAAGCCCGAGATGCTCTATGCCTTGACCGATTTCGACGCGCTCATTGGCTTTAGAGTTCCCCGTAAGGCGCGGCGACTTCTCGAAGGACTGGATGGGGAGCTGGCCGAATTGCTCCGCCGTCGCCTGAACCTCTCCACGGTTCGCGGGGGCCTGCGTTCCTTGGCCTCGTGGGTCTTCGATATCGATTCACCTGTGACTCCGCCCTTGGTGGAAGAATTTGTCGCCGCCTGCCGGAGCCGTCTCGAAGCGGGGGAGTCGCCCTCACTTCGCGCGGACCAACTGGTGTGTGAACTTGAGGCCGCGCACGGTGGCGACGCGGGAATCATCCTGGCATTCCTCATGAATCCTGTGTCTTTGCGTGCGGGTGAAGCGGCCTACATTCCGCCGCGCCAAATTCATGCCTACCAGCGGGGGCTGGGCGTTGAGGTCATGGCGGCCTCGGATAACGTTATTCGCGCGGGGCTGACCCACAAGCATGTCGACAGCGCGCAATTGGTGGAAATTGCTGAATTTTCGGCGCTCCCGCCGATTCGCCTCGCTCCCGAGCACCCCAGCCCACACTCGGATCGTTTCCTTGCCCCTGCGCAGGAGTTTGAACTCACCGTGACGACCTGCACTCCCGACCTGACCGCTTTGCGTGTCCCGGGCGAGGGTCCGCGCATTGCCCTTGTTACCCGCGGCCGCCTGAGTTTGTCGACCGAAGCGGGGGAGTGCACTCTGGGCCAGGGCGAGGCCGTCTTCATCTCTGCCGCGGAGCACCACTTGCGTATCGCGGGCGAGGGCGAGCTGGTTCAGTGCTCCGCCCCGTGATCGGGTTTCACAGCCCGCGCTAAGGGTGATCAAAACTCTTCCATGCCTGGCACCGCGATGCTACAGGCATGAGTAATCTTCTTGAACCTATTGTCCAAGCTGTTGTTTCGCTTGTGGGTGCCCTTGGTGCCCCCGGCGTCGGTATTGCTGTCGCAGCAGAAAACCTATTCCCACCGATCCCTAGCGAAGTGATCCTGCCTTCCGCGGGCTTTGCTGCGGCCTCGGGAAGTATGGGATTGGTGAGCGCAATTGTATGGGCAACGATTGGATCGGTTGTCGGCGCATTGGCGCTGTATGCACTGGGCGCGTGGTTTGGCCGGGCGCGCTTTTACTCCCTGGCTGCGAAGATTCCTTTTGTTAAGGAAGCTGATATCAAGCGAGCTGAAGCGTGGTTTGTGCGCCGAGGCCCGCTGGCAGTTCTCCTGGGACGCATCGTCCCCGTCGTGCGTTCCTTGATTTCCATTCCAGCAGGTATCGAACGAATGAAGCTTCTGCCCTTCACTGTGTACACAGCAATTGGTTCAGCGGTGTGGAATTCGATCCTTATCGGTGCCGGATATGCGCTCGGCGCGAATTGGACGCTTGTCGAAGAATGGATTTCGCGATACCAGCTTATCGTTTTTGCCTTCGCAGGAGTCGCGCTTGTGGTGTGGGCGGTCAAAAAGTGGACAGTTCGCAAAGGCTTGGTAAGCACCGCAAAACCGCGCCACATGGGGAAAAGTGTATGCAAGGCCTCGTCCATTTCCTGATCTGGGCGAGAAGTAGCCACCATGCGGAACTAGGGTTGAAACAGTTACATAATTGTCATTGGGGGAGTAATCCATGAGTAAGCCCTTGCGTTCAGCAACATCGACTCAAGGACGCAATATGGCCGGAGCGCGTGCGCTCTGGCGTGCGACCGGAATGACGGATGGGGATTTCGGCAAGCCGATTATCGCGATCGCCAACTCTTTCACCCAATTCGTTCCCGGCCACGTCCACCTCAAGGACATGGGCGACTTGGTCGCCGGAGCGATTCGCGAAGCAGGCGGCGTTGCGAAGGAATTTAACACCATCGCTGTTGACGATGGCATCGCAATGGGCCACGACGGCATGCTCTACTCGCTGCCTTCGCGCGAGGTGATCGCGGACTCGGTGGAGTACATGGTCAATGCCCACCGCGCCGATGCGCTTGTGTGTATCTCGAACTGCGACAAGATCACTCCCGGTATGCTCATCGCTGCCATGCGCTTGAATATCCCGACGATCTTCGTTTCGGGTGGTCCTATGGAATCCGGCGCTTCCATTGAAGGCGTTGTTGAGCACCGCCTCGATCTGATCGACGCGATGGTCATGGCTGTGGATGATTCGGTTTCTGATGCCCAGCTTGCTCAGGTTGAGGCAAATGCCTGCCCCACTTGTGGATCCTGCGCCGGCATGTTCACCGCGAACTCGATGAACTGCTTGAATGAGGCCATCGGCCTGGCACTGCCCGGAAACGGCACCACTTTGGCTACGCAGGTCGAGCGCAAGAAGCTCTTCTTGGAAGCCGGTCATCGCATTGTTGATATGTGCCGCGCGTACTACGACAACGATGATGATTCGGTTCTGCCCCGTTCCATCGCTACCAAGCATGCGTTTGAGAACGCGATGAGTTTGGATGTTGCCATGGGCGGCTCCACCAACACGGTCCTGCACATTCTTGCGATCGCTCACGAGGCCGGGGTGGACTTCACCCTGGATGATATCGACGCGATTTCCCGTCGCGTCCCTTGCCTGTGCAAGGTGGCCCCGAACTCGACGACGTACCACATTGAGCATGTGCACCGCGCAGGCGGTATTCCCGCTCTCCTTGGTGAGCTCAACCGCGCTGGTTTGCTGCAGCGCGATGTGCACTCCGTCCACGCTCCTTCCTTGGAGGAATGGCTTGCCAACTGGGATATCCGCAGTGGTAGCGCGAGCGACGAGGCCAAGCATCGCTACCTTGCCGCGCCCGGTGGCGTGCGCACGACCCATGCTTTCTCGACCGCAAACCTTTTCGAGTCCTTGGAAACGGATTCCGAGAACGGGTGCATTCGCGACGTCGAGCACGCATACACAAAGGACGGCGGACTTGCGGTTCTTTACGGCAACATCGCCCAGAACGGTGCGATTATTAAGAGCGCGGGTATCGATGAGTCGCTCTTCCACTTCGTTGGCCGTGCTTTCGTCGTGGAATCTCAAGAAGAGGCCGTTGAATCGATTCTGAGCAAGAAGGTTCAGGAAGGCGACGTTGTCGTCATCACCTACGAAGGCCCTAAGGGTGGACCGGGCATGCAGGAAATGCTCTACCCGACCTCGTACCTCAAGGGACTGGGTCTGGGTAAGAAGTGCGCTCTGATCACCGATGGGCGTTTCTCTGGCGGTACTTCCGGTATTTCTATCGGTCATATCTCTCCCGAGGCCGCTGCCGGCGGTGCAATCGGATTGGTTCGCACCGGTGATGAGATCGAGATCGACGTCAACAAGCGTCTGCTTCGCGTGAATGTAAGCGATGAGGAACTTGAGCGCCGCCGCGCGGAGATGGGTGCCACCCCGTGGAAGCCATCCAAGCCTCGTTCGCGTCACGTCTCTGATGCCTTGAAGGTTTACGGAATGCTTGCAGCATCTGCCGATAAGGGCGGCGTGCGTATTTTGCCCGATTGGGCCTGAGCGCGTGAAGGATTAAGCGATGACCTTAGCGACCTTTGGCCGTTGGGCCTATCTGCTTGTTGCGATCGCCGCGTGGGTGGGTGTCGTTTTCACCCTGGTTATTACCGGTGTGGATGGATACTCTCGCGAGGCCGTTGCCCGGCCTGGAATGTTTGGCGGAGCTCCCTTTGGCTGGGCCGGCTTCGGCCAGCGGATGATTGAATGCCTGTCCTATTTCACTGAGTGGTCAAATATTCTGGTCGCTATTGTCGCGACTCTGATCGTGTGGAAAGGTCCTAACATCGGTTCGTGGGGACGTGCACTTCAATTGTGTGCGCTCATGATGATTACCGTGACGGCGATCGTCTACCACTTCTTGATTCGCCCCACTGAAGTGCTCAGCGGCTGGTCGGTGTTCACGAACCCACTCCAACACGTGGTTGTTCCACTTCTGATGGTCGTCGTTGCATTTGCATGCGGGCCGCGCGGAGGAGTGAGTGGCGGAGTCGTCCTTAAGGCTCTGGTCATTCCGATTGTGTGGATCATCTACACGCTGGTTCGCGGCGCTTTCGTCCACCAGTACCCTTATGATTTCGTCAATGTGACGGTCTTGGGATACCAGCAGGTATGCATCAATATCGTCGCAATTTTGTGCGGGGCGCTGGTATTTCTCGGTGCGATCGTTGGGATCGACTGGGCGGTTGGGAAGGCTCTATCCGCGCGTAGCTAGGCGCCGGGCGCCAAAAACTGCGGTTCCGACGCGGACGATTGTTGCCCCTTCTGCGATCGCCCATTCGAGGTCATTACTCATCCCCATCGACAGCTCGAGGGTGCCTGTGGGGAGGTCAAGCTCTTCGGCGCTGCGGTCACGCAGCTGGCGCAGCTGGGCGTATCCGCGGCGCACATCTGTTTCGGCGGAGGAGTTGAGACCGACAGTCATGAAGCCTGCGAGGCTCAGGTGTGCCGAGGTGGAGACGGCCTCGATGAGGGCGGGGACATCGGTGGGACTGCAGCCGTGTTTGGTGTCTTCACCTGAGACATTGACTTCGATGAAAACCGGGAGCTCTGCGGCTGCTCGTGAATCGATTTTCTGTACCAAGGCAACGGAATCAATCGATTCAATCGCGTCGACACAGGAGAGCGCCTGGTTGATCTTATTGGATTGGAGCGGCCCGATCAGGTGAATCTGAGCCCCCGGGACCTCACGGATCGCATCCACGGTTGCTTTCGCTTCTTGCACTCGGTTGTGTCCCAAGAGGATCGGCTGTCCCAGGTCGCTTAAGGCCTGGGCGGCCTCACGACATTCCTCGGGAGTGCGAGTCTTCACTGCGAGTTCCAGGTCCACGCGATCGGTGCGACCGCAGGCTTGGCGCGCGCACTCAATTCGGTCAATGGCCTCGGCAATCGCTGAAGGAATAGTCATGCTCTCAGTGTAGCCACACGGCTCAGGGGGAAATCAGGGGAGAATCAGGGGAAAACGAGCGCGAATTGAGGGACGGCTGTGCGAAACTTGTTGAACACAAGTTGATGGAAGGAAAGAGATGCGCTTCTGGCTCAATATTATTTGGCTGGTTTTCGGCGGTTTCGCACTGTTTTTGGACTATATCTTTTTTGGTTTGCTCGCGTGTATTTTCATCGTGACGATCCCGGCGGGCATCGCATCATTCCGAATCGCGACCTACATTATCTGGCCCTTCGGTAAGCGAGTTGTCCCGATGCCCGGAGCGGGTGCCGGTTCGGCGCTGATGAACCTGATCTGGTTCTTCGTTGCCGGTATTTGGTTGGCAATCGGACACGTCATCACAGCTTTCTTCCAGGCCATCACCATCATCGGTATTCCCTTGGCGATCGCCAATCTCAAGCTCATTCCGATCACTTGCTTCCCCTTCGGCAAGATGGTCATCGATGACCCGCAGGCGACCTTCGTCTAAAGTGCCGCTCCGCTATGTGCGGTGAAACTCAGGGCCGGGCTGATTTCCATCAGCCCGGCCGCTTTCTCGTGTCACTGAAGCCAAGAGAGCGTATGTCTGGGACTTACACTGGAAGTATGGCTCGCAAACACTCTAAAGATCACGCTTCAGGACCCACTCACGCAATTGAGGAATTGAACGAGGCCGGGGTTCCTTTCGTTGTTCACGAGTACGAGCACGATCCTTCCGCGCGTGCCTACGGTGAAGAAACCGTTGAGAAATTGGGGATCGATCCGGCAATTGCTTTCAAGACCTTGATGGTCAAGCTTGAGCCGACGGGGGAGTATGTCGTGGGTTGTGTCCCCGCGCTTGCGCACCTGTCAATGAAGCTGATCGCAAAGGCAGCAGGAGCGAAGAACGCCGCGATGGCCGACCCCGCCGTCGCGCAGCGCCGCACGGGATATGTCGTTGGCGGGATTAGCCCTTTGGGGCAAACAACAAAGCATCGAATCTTTATTGATTCCTCATGTTTGGATCATGAAACGATACTGGTATCGGGAGGTCGCAGGGGGGTCAGTGTGGAGCTGAGTCCGCTTGACCTAGCAGAAATTGTTGGTGCCGAGGTCGTCGACCTTGCCGCCCAGGCCTAATCGTCCGGAGTGTGCACTTGTGCATTTTCATTGCGCTCTCTGACTGATGCGATCGAACTCGGGAAAGTGTATGACACGCTTACTCTTGAATGAGGGCAGATATATGTCATATGACGTACATTGTGTTGGCATTGAAAGATTTCTGTTGTACATCTGTTTATTGAAGGGCTGAGTCATGAAGACTGCAACACTCAACATGCGCGTGGACCCAAGCGTGAAAGAAGAGGCTGAGCGGGTGTATGCCCAGTTTGGTATGAACCTCACCGACGCAGTAAACGTGTTTCTGCACAAATCGATCATGGAAGGTGGTTTGCCCTTCGAATTGCGTCAGCCTCGTTTCAATACTGAAACTGAAGCTGCGATGCGTGAAGCTCGCGAAATTGCTGCCGGACGTGTCGCGGCTAGTCGCTACGTGTCGGCATCGCAGGCGTTCGCTGATGTCGATGGTGAGTAAATCTCAACAAGGGCGACGGGTCCTTGTGATGACAAGTTAGTTCAAGAAGGATTTGAAGCGGGCCCGTAAACGAGGGCTTCCAATTGGGGAACTTGAAGCGGTCATCGACGCGATCCTTGAAGGCGCAGACTTGCCTCCTAAGCGCCATGATCACCTTCTGAGCGGTGAATATGCGGGGTTTCGTGAGTGTCATATTCAACCGGATTGGTTGCTGATCTACCTAGATGAACCTGAGCTTTGCGTAGTGACAGCAATTCGTACAGGTTCCCACTCAGACCTGTTTCAGCAACCGCTTTGCAAATCGCGGGAATCAAGATTGTCCAACAGGCATGACCGAGTTTGGCTTCTGTATCCGGGCTGCCTGCTAGAGTGTGGCCATGACCTGCGAACCCGGGCTTGTTCCTGAACTTTCTGTTACCGATTACGAGGCCTCCCGGCATTTCTGGTGCGATTTGGTCGGTTTTTCTCTCCGCTATGAGCGGCCCGAAGAGGGATTTGGCTACCTTGTCTTGGGTAATGCGCACCTGATGCTTGATCAGATCAATCAGGGGAGGACGTGGGAGACCGGCGCCCTTGAGCCGCCGCTTGGTCGGGGGATCAATTTTGAGGTGCAGGTCGAGAACCTGGATACCGTATTGCGGCGTATCACGAACGCAGGCTGGCCAATCTTTGTTGATCCCGAAGAGAAGTGGTATCGGGCAGGCGATATTGAGATCGGCGTCCGCCAGTTCTTGGTTCAGGATCCCGACGGCTATCTCCTGCGTCTTCAGCAGGAGATTGGCGAGCGCTCTGCGGGGGAGAGTGCTCGCAGCAATCTATGAAGCAGTCGCGGTAACAACTGAGAGCTATGCCGACTTAGATGGTCCTGCAGATGTTGACGTTGGTCAACGTTGCACTTTGGTCGCAAGCATGGGCGGTGCGCTAATGTGCCCGTCTGTATCTTCGCGTGTTGCAGAGGGGAACCCCTTCCACTACATTAGTAATCAAGCGATTACAACAAGGGAGAAATTATGAAGATTCTCGTCATTCAGGGCAGTCCTGACAGTGGAAGTTACTCGCACGAACTTGCAATCGCCTACGCCGAGGAGGCTCGCAGCGCCGGGCATGACGTACGGATGATCGACCTTGTGAGAGAAGACTTTGATCCTGTTCTGCGCTACGGATATCGCCAGCACATGGAAGATGAAAGCGCACCTATGCGATATCAAGAGGACATTGCTTGGGCGGACCATCTCGTGTTCAGTTTTCCGATCTGGTGGTCAGCTGAACCCGCGATTCTTAAAGGTTTCCTTGATCGCACTCTCACTCCCGGATTTGCGTACCGTTACATCGGTGCTAAGAGCCAGGGGCTACTGAAAGGTAAGACCGCAGCGCTCATCGTCACGTCACGTGCGCCGTCGTTCATTTACCGCCTCTTTGGAGGTCCGATTTCGCGGTGGAAGCAGATGATTCTGGGATTCGTTGGGATTCGACTCACTAAAACTCTTATGCTCGGCCGGATTGAGCAGGACGTGGATACTCCCGCATACCGCGCTGCATTCGTCGAGAAGGTTCGTGCTTACGCTCGTGGATAGACTGTATGTAACAGTGGCGCTGAGAGGATGAGAGATGGTTGCGACGCGGATGCCTGCCAATGAGCGCAAGGCGCTCATGCTAGAAGCTGCAGTGCGCGTGTTCGCTCGGGTTGGCTACACGGCGGCCACAACCGACTCGATCGCGCGCGAGGCAGGTGTCAGTCAGGCATACATCGTGCGTTTCTTTAGATCTAAGGAGGCGCTCTTTGAAGACGCTGCCACGCACGTAGTTGAACAGCTGTGTCAGCGTTTTGCCGAAGCCCCGGTTCGGCCGGATGCTACCGAATTTGTGCGCCGACAAGTGCTTGGGGACATGTACGCGGAGATCGTGAAGGACCGTGACACATTCATGATGATCGTGCGTCTCTTCATGATGGGATCCGATCCTCGCTTCGGCCAGCTTTCTCGCGAGAGTTTTGCTCGTGTGTACCGTGTGCTTCGGGATGAAACTGGAATGGATTCAGCCCAGGCCCGGCTCTTTCTTTCTCACGGTTTGCTGATCAACCTAGTGCTTTCTCTTCGTCTGTGGGAAGGCGAGAAGGACTTATCGGATGAAATCCTCGGATTCCTCGGGGAGGAACGCGTGGAAAGTATTTATTTACTTCACGAGGACGAAGCCTTGCTGGGTGGGGGAACCCCTACCGCGCGTCGACCGTGAGCACCGTCAGAACTACCCGCTTTTCCTTGTCAGAGGCAGCCAAGTCCACGAGGGCGGCAATGCGCCAATCCATATTGCCTTCCGGATCCGTGATGGTCTGATTCGCCAGCCAGACCGAACCTGCGGGAGCTTCATCGACAGCCCGTGCAAGGGCCTCGAAACGACTGCGCTGATTGGCGTGATCCCGAGCGGAGAAGGGCATCACGGCCAAGATATCCTCGCCACTGATCTTTTCTTCCAATGTGCATAGCGCTTGGGAACGGGCACCTTGATTGATATCAATCCAATCATGTTCAGCCCAGTAGCGCTCCAAGGCGTGATCCCAATCGTCACCGGTCCAAGGCACCGCCTCAGTGAAGAGCCCATCGGCATCTGCGGCCTGCGCAGTTGCTCGCTCAAGTCCATCAACATCATCGCGACTCATCAACTCAACAAATGTGAAGAGCGCTCGACGTACGGCATTGCGGAACGCATGACGATTTGCCGTGAAAGCGATTACGCCGGACTCATCGGCTCCAAATGCGCGCTCAGCTCCGACGGCAGAAGGAACCCCTTCGGCCTCGACCAATTCTTCCCCGTTCATCATTGCTTCCCACTCGTCCAGAAGAGAAGAATCAACGCTGCGGATCAGATCAGCCAACCACGAAATCATCGACTCAAGTTCCTCGGTCATGATTTCTTCTGGGATCACTTGACGCATCATCCGATAGGCATCACTGAGATAGCGCAAAATGACTCCCTCTGAGCGCCCCACGTCGTAACGGGAAATAAGCTCAGTAAAGGTCATGGCGTTTTCAATCATCTCGCGAATGACAGACTTCGGTGAGAGTTCAAGATCTCCCACCCACGGGTTTGAACGCGCATAGACACTGAAAGCGGGGGAGAGGAGTTCTTCCAAAGGCTTTGGCCACGAGATCTCTTCCAATGCGGCCATGCGCTCGTCATACTCCATCCCCTGCGCTTTCATCGAGGCAACCGCTGCAGCTTTCGCCTGGTTTTCCTGTGCATACAGCAGGGGCCGGGGATCCTCAAGCACCGCCTCGACAATGGAAATCACGTCAAGGGCAAAGGTCGGCGAATCCGGGTCGAGCAGCTCGAAAGCAGCCAAAGCGAAGGGAGAAAGCGGCTGATTGAGGGCAAAATCATCCGGCAGGTCCGCAACCAACTGCAACCTAGAGACACCCAATTCCTGAGCCCGGGCACTGGAGAGATGCTCGACAACGCCGGCTTGGAGTAGAGAAGTATAGATATCTGCAAGATGACGGATATGCGGGTTCGCAGGGAGCTGCGGATCATCATTGTGAAGGGCCAAATGAACCAGATGCTCTGCAGGATCTCGCCCGGCATCGGCTGCGCCGCCCAACACGTTTAGAACTGTCGCGTGAGTCATCTCGAAGTGAGACTGCAAGGCTTCGGGGGCAGCGTCGCGCAGGCGCTCAAAAGTTGAACGCGACCAGGTGATCTGGCCTTCCTTCGGGCCACTGCGCTTCTTGGATGCTTTCTTCTTAGCCCTCTTCGCCTCGCGCTCGTCACGAGCCGCCTCCTGCGCAGCCGTTAAACGAGCCCTTTCGCGAGCTGTTTCCACTTCGTGCTCGGGGGCCAGTACTCGGACAAAACCAACGGTATCGAAACCTGCGCGCCCCGCGCGCCCAGCAATCTGATGGAATTCACGCGAACGCAGATGACGCATCTTGCTTCCATCGAACTTCACCAAGGAGGTCAGCAAAACCGTGCGAATGGGGACATTGATACCGACTCCAAGGGTGTCGGTTCCACAGATGACCGGGAGCAAACCCTGCTGTGTCAGGCGCTCAACAAGTCGGCGATACCTGGGCAACATACCCGCGTGGTGAACCCCAATGCCGTGGGAAAGGAGTCTGCGCAGAGTCTGCCCAAAGCCCTTCGTAAACGACACTGTAGAAATCTCACGCGAAATCTGGGAACGAATTTCAGGAGAAATGAGCTTGCGATCGGTCAGAGCTGAGGCCGTATCAACCGCATCTTTTTGTGAGAAGTGAACGATGTAGATCGGGTGGCGTCCCTCTGAAAGTAGGCGCTCGACCGTGTCCTGAAGAGTGTCAACAACATAGTCGTATTCCAAGGGAACAGGCCGCTGTGCATCGGTAATTTCTACTGTCGGCCGTCCCGTTCGCTCCGTCCATTGCTTGCGGAAAACAGTCGTATCTCCAAGCGTCGCGCTCATTGCAATGAACTGTGGGCGCGTGAGTTCAAGAAGAGGAACCTGCCACGCCCAGCCTCGTTGCGGATCGGCATAGAAATGGAACTCGTCCATAACAATCATGTCGGCGTCGAGCGTCGGTCCTTCACGCAAGGATTGATTCGCCAGGATTTCCGCAGTACAGCAAATAATCGGAGCGTCCGCATTCAAAGACACGTCCCCCGTCACCATACCGACGTTTTCAGCGCCAAAAAGCGCCACTAAATCAAAGAACTTCTCTGATACCAGGGCCTTCAGCGGTGCGGTGTAATATGAGCGCCCACCATGCGCCATGGACACAAAATGCGCAGCCAAAGCAATCATTGACTTGCCCGAGCCCGTGGGAGTTGCCGCAATGACGTGGTTCCCCGACAAAATCTCGATCAAAGACTCATCTTGGTGCCGGTAGAGTGGACGCCCCGTTGATGAAGCCCACGATGAAAATGCCTCATAGAGGGCATCATCGTCGGTCAGTAAACCGCGATCTTCCAGGTCATCGAGGAGTTCATTTAACGGAGCGCTCATGCTTCTATCTTCCCAGACGTCCCCTCATTTGCGTCCAGTTTCCGGCCGCGTTCAAAGAAAACACGTCAAGACCTGTAAACTGCTGGGCACACACCACCCGATCGGCCACCGCGCACCGGCGCTCGCGCACCACGGCCTCGTACGTATTGGAGAAACGAATGGCGAACCTCGCACAGTCCATCCAAAACATTGCTGACTGGATCACCCTGCACATCACAGTGTGGGTTCTCATCGGAACCGGTCTGTACTTGACTCTGCGCTCGCGATTCATGCAAATTCGCCAATTCCCCGAGATGATCCGGTCGATCTCGGGATCCCGCGGCGGTGCAAAGGGAGGAATTTCTTCCTTCCAGGCCTTCACGATCTCCCTGGCCGCGCGCGTGGGTGTCGGTAATGTTTTCGGCGTGGCCGTCGCTCTTCTCATGGGAGGCCCGGGTGCAATCTTCTGGATGTGGGTCGTTGCCCTCGTCGGCATGGCGACCGCCTTCTTCGAGGCCACGCTTGCCCAGGTCTTTAAGGTTCGCTCCGCTGACGGAACCTTCCGCGGTGGCCCCGCGTACTACATTGCCCGCGGTATGAAGAACAAGGTCTTGGCCAGCGTTTTCGCCATCATCACCGTTGTGACCTGCGCATTCGTCATTACGTCGGTGCAATCCAACGCGATCGCTTCGACTCTTCTGTCCGCTTTGAGCCCCTCGGCCCGTGAACCGATCGCGGGATTGGGAGGCCTGTCCAGCGCACACTTGGTCATCGCTGCTCTTCTCTTTGTGTTCTCCGCAATGGTGATCTTCGGCGGAATTAAGACCGTTGCTCGCGTGACTGAGTGGATGGCACCGATCATGGCCACCGTCTACGTCATCATGGTTGCCGTAATCTGCGTGCTGAACCTACCCAAATTCGGCGCTGTCATCGGTCAGATTTTTGCCGCAGCTTTCGCTCCGCAACCGACCCTTGCGGGCTTGGGTGGTGGAATCCTCGCCGCAGTCATCAACGGTACGAAGCGCGGCCTCTTCTCGAACGAGGCCGGTCAGGGTACCGCTCCCAACGCCGCGGCAACCGCGACCGTATCGCACCCCGTTCGCCAGGGTCTCATCCAGTCTCTGGGCGTTTTCGTTGACACGATCATCGTTTGTACTGCAACCGCTTTCGTCATCTTGATTGCCGGCGAGAAGGTTTGGTCCAACCCCGAGGCAAATCCGGCAAACCTGACAACCCTTGCGGTTGCCGATCAGCTGGGACAGTGGACCATCATGCCCATGTCGATCCTGATCTTCGTTCTTGCCTACTCCTCCGTCATTGCTGCTTACGTCTACTCCGAAATCAACCTGTCTTTCGTTGTCAAGTCCAAAGTTGCAACCTGGGCCGTGCGCATCATCTCCGTGGCCTCGGTCGTCATCGGTGCACTGACCACCCTTGATCTGGTCTGGAACGCGGTTGATATTGCAATGGCCATCATGACCGTGACGAACCTGGTTGCCTTGATCGTCCTCGCCCCCTGGGGTTTGGGCACGCTCCGCGATTACGAGGCCCAGCGCAAGCGCGGAATTGCCGATCCAGTGTTTGTTGCGAAGGACAATCCGCTCCTTCCTGGCGACCTTCCCGGCGATGTGTGGGATGGGGAGCCTACTTCGCGATAGGCTACTTGCGACACAAAGGAGGTCGTCATGCGTATCGCTCGTTTTTCTCAAGGAAGCTCGATTTACTACGGAGCTTTAGAGGACGAATCGACTCGAATCGTTGGCTTGAAGGGTGACCCGCTGTTTTCGCCTGTCGAGCCCTCGGGCCAGATTTTCGAGCTGGACGAAGTGCGACTTCTCTCGCCTGTTATTCCTCGTTCCAAGGTTATTGGCTTGGGCGGGAATTACCCGGCTCCTGGCGCGCTTCCGAGCGATCCGCCTGCGCGCCCCAGCGTTTTCTTGAAGCCGAATACTACGGTGATCGGCCCCGATGACCCGATCGTCTTTCCTTCCTGGGGCCAGGAAGTTTTTTACGAGGCCGAGCTTGCGGTGGTCATTAAAACCTTGGCCAAGGACGTGAGCGTTGAGGATGCTCCCTCGGTGGTGCTGGGCTACACCTGCGCGAATGACCTGACTGCGGCGGATGCTGCACGTGAGGACGGGGGAGCACTTGGTCGCGCGAAGAGCTGGGATACTGCGTGCCCTCTGGGGCCATGGATCACGGTCGGTTCTTCTTTCGACCCTGATAATGCTCAGATCACGCTGCGCATTAACGGGGAAGAGCGGGGGAGCGGGAGCACCTCGCAGATGGGATATTCAATCGCTCAGATCGTGTCCTATGTGTCGGGAATTTTCACTCTTCTGCCCGGTGATGTGATCTTGACGGGCACTCCTGCCGGAGGTCGCCTGAATTCCGGTGAACGCGTTGAAGTTGAGATCGAGGGCATTGGATCGCTGACAAACTTGGCGATGTGAACCTTATTACTGATCGCATAGTGACCCTTTTTCTCCATGGATTTTGCGCCCCGGGGGACGGCGGATGTAGCGTAAAAACATGGCAGATACGTCAGGCTTAGGTGGATTTGGTAAACACCACAGTAGTAGTGCAGACGAGGGTGCCTTTGGCGGTGTTGATGAACTGCTAGCAGCGATCGACGCACAAGTCGATGAGTCTAATAAAGCTGCAGCAGGCGCCTTCGAATTCGTTGAACGCATGAGGGATATTCGTGGCGAAGGTGAATCAAAAGATCACGCGGTTCGCGTCGTCGTTGATTCCTCGGGTACTCCCATTGAGGTTCAGGTTCCTGATCATCCGGCTCTTGGCCACGCCTTCCTTGAGGCGTTTAAACATGCTCGTCAAGATGTCGGTGCTCGCGTAGCAGATGCTGCTGTCGATGCTTATGGAGATTCTTCTATTGAGGCTCAGGTGCTCGTAAAAACCTATGGTTCGCATCGAGAGCACGCCGATGAAAACTCTGGAGCGCATGCCGCATTCGATCATTTCGGTCGTCTAGATGCAGGAGTGCTTCGCCACGGCGGAGATAAGTGAAGGTCATTTAAGGAGAAAAGATGAATGAAGTAGCCTGGCAGCCGGCTGACGCTGCACTTCTTGCAGGACGCATCGCATCTCAGGCGGGGGAAGTGAAGTCTTTGGCCAGTAAGGCCCGCGGTGCACGTGTCGGCTCTAATTCTTTTGGCCTGATGATTTCCCCCTTGGTGACCCCAATCGCCGAACTCTTCCTGGACGTCATGGGAACTGCAATCTCTTTAGCCGGGGGAAGTTGCTCTGATCTCTCATCCGCATTGAAGAAGGTCAATGCGAACTTCCAGGAGACGGAATCTGGCAATATCTCTGCTGTTCAAACTACCGGAGAGATGGCTAACGGAGGTGCTCGCTGATGGCTGCTCCTCACACTCCAGGGTCCACCGCAACAAAGCCCGCAGGAGGGCAAACTGGGGCGTCGGCCTCGGCACAGGGAGGAGAAGATCCCTGGTACACCGGAGGCGGCGCGCTTGAAGATATCGCAGGGATTTCTTCTGCAGTGAGCTCGGGAAACTGGGTCCAGGGCGGTTTGAGTACTGCATCGTTGATTGCTGACACTGCGTCTGCCTTCATCGATCCTCTGGGAACCGCGTTGTCGTGGGGAGCAGCGATCATCATGGATCACTGCCAGCCCCTTCGCGGATGGCTTCAAAAGCTTGCCGGAAATAAAGACGATGTCCTTCAAAAGGCAAACTCGTGGCGCTCCGTGGCCTGCGCTCTAGAAGAAAACGCGACGCGCCTGAAGACAAACGTCACCTCTTTCACTCAGTATTCACGAGGCCAGGCAGCCGAATCCTTCGCGAAACGAGCTGGTGGAATCAGCGTTTTGATCGCGGGTGCGTCAAAGGGTGCGCACGCCCTTGCTGAGGGAATGAAAGTCCTCTCATCTGTCGTTGAAATCGTGTACTCGATGGTGCGAGACGCGATCGCGCAGATTGTTGGAACGTTCATCAGTGCGGTTGTGCAGGCATTCCTGAGTGCCGGACTTGCCTTGGCGAAGCTCATTCCCGAAATCGTCATGCACGTGAAGAACTGGGCGACGAAACTGGCGAAGTCGGTCAAGGATTTGATTGCTACAGCGGGCAAGCTTAAAGACTTGTTCACTCACGGGCGTGAAGCAGTGTCCTCGATCATGTCGAAGATCAAAGAAGGGATTGCTGGCCTGAAGTCCGGTGAACCCCATGTGCCTCACACTCCTGAGACTCCTCGGGAACACTACAGCTCGCCCGTCGAAGTTGACCCTTCCTCGGTGCGTACACGTGAGGATTTGCTGAGGGACGCTCCGAAGGATACCCGCGATCCCGGCCTTCCTGACGCAGTTATGCAGGAGGGACGCATTGAGGGCCTCTCCGGTGCTGATTTTGTCAGGAAACCCGATGATGTCTGTGGTTATGCACCCGATGGCACTCCGCGCAACTATGAGGGCTGGAATCGGGACAATCGTATTTTCTACGTTGATGAGGATGGGGTAGCGACAGAAGCTACTAGGTGGCCCGCTCACGATGGCTATAAGGATGGGGTGCGAGAGTATTCAACTGTTGAAGAATATACAGCTGAACACGGCCTCATCGTGGACCGCATTGGCAACCCTCGCGGCGGATATTTGGGGGCTGTCGAAGACGGTCATGTCTCAACCTTTGAGGAACGTGCTTTGGCGCCTGGATCCGTCCATGAGCCCTACTACCAGTACCAAATCAACCCTTCTAACATGCCCGAAGGATGGCAGATCGAGCACGGTACTGCGGCGCCGTGGCAAAGCGAGGCGGGCGGTGCGCGTCAGCTTCGTATCCTCGACGCAAAAGGTAACTCCAAGAGCGTTGCGGACCTTCTCGATTTGGGTATTTTGCAGGGCGTGGAGGTTCCTGTTGGACTTCGTTGAGCGTTTCACTCAAGCGGTGAGTGCCGCCTGGGGGGATCAGGTTAGGGGAAGCCTAGAACCAGGCGATTCCCTGGTGGTCTACCCGTCTTCTGCTGCAGCAGAACCATTTGGCGTGTATTTCGACGACAATACGTACTCCTTTTACACGCACGAGCGTGGTTCACGTGTTGGTCCCGAGTTTCAATCTGACGATGTCAGAGTGATCGAACACTGTCTGACTCTGTGCATGGGCAATGCGCTTCGAGTTGCGCACGGGTTCGAGAAGCTAGCGTTGTACAACACCGCTCCAATCCGTTCTGGATGGACGATGGTTCCATCGGCATCGGCAGATAATCCGGGGTTCACTGGGATTCGTTCAGATCGCGGTGTCTTCTATCCCTGCGCGGGGGCAAACCGTTGGCTGCTCGCGGGGCTTTCTCACGTGGTTGAGTATTCGCCGCTTGAGGTGTTGGAGTGCTACTTGCGTCCAGATGCTGCGCCGCTGCTCAGCGAATGGCTTCAGAAGAGATAAGTGAACCTCGATAATGAAGGCAGAGCTTGGTGGCAGCTTTCTTGATCGCTTAGCCCAGGAGCTTCGTGATGCCTGGGGAATGAAGGTGCACGGGAGCTTTACCGCTGACAGTGGGGTCGTCTTCAATGCTGAGGTTTTTGCTGCTCCCCACGAAGAGGCCGATTACCAAGAAGGCGTATATTCCTTCTACTACTGCGAGCGTGCCTCCAGAGGTGCTGCCTTGTTCCAGACGACTAATCGGCAGGTTTTCGACCACTGTGTACTTCAATACTATGGAAATCCTCTGCGCAGTCGATACGGTTTTCCCGAATTGACACTGGGAAACACTGCTTCAATCCGTTCGGGGTGGGCAATGACTCGCACCGATTCTTCGCTTCGACATGATTACCTTGGAATTCGTTCAGACGGTGGGAACTTCTATCCGTGCAAAACGGGCGATTTTCGCCTGCTCGCGGGGCTCTCTCACGTGGTTGAGTATTCGCCGCTTGAGGTGTTGGAGTGCTACTTGCGTCCCGATGCTGCGCCGCTTTTAACGCAGTGGCTTTCAAAGCCCGCAGGATGACATGTTTCGTGGCATATGATGGGTAATAGCTCGCGGAAAGGTGAAATACATGGATGCAACGACACCAGAGCCTAAGGAACCGCAGGGTCCTTGGCGTTGGTTGATGGACAGTGAAGAGGTGAGTTCTTCACTGGTGCGTTCCAGCATTGAGCAGTTCACCAGCCTGGAGGCCTACACCTCTAAGTTTGGCGATATGGTCGACATGATCGGCTACCCCTATCTTTCACGCGTGTGGCAGGTTGATCCCAATGGCAAGCCCTACTCCTTCGAACAGCGCTGCCTGGCAATCACCGATGTCCACTCGCCCTACTACGCGTACACGATTGCGAAGCTTCCCGTATATGCGTTGATTTCAACCGGAATTACCGCACCGAACTTCGGTATGGAAGGTGGCGCGCGGGAAGTGCGTTTCATCTACGGTGGCGAACTTTTGACGGTCGCCGAGTGCGTTGAACTGGGTATCTTGAAGGGACGGTCTCTGTCATGAGTACTACCAGTCAACTGATCGAATTCGCTAAATCTTCTGGCGCTTTCTGGATGAATCGCGGCACTGGTACTGCGCTGACGTGGGATAGCGGGATCTACTGGCATAACTTGTGGACCGAACACGATGATCGGGGCACTTTGCTGTACAAGTATGGTCCCAGTGAGCGTTGGGAGGATCGCTCGACTTTCGTTGCTTCCCCCTTCGAGGATTGGACGGCGAAGGGCGCGATTATCCACGTGGGCGAGTTCGCACGTAGCTATCTAGGTTGGGATCCGATCGTCATTCCGCAGGTTGATTCTGATCCCGTTGCTCATCCTTACGTGTATTCGCAGTTCTTTCCGTGGGTTGGAGGGCTTGAGCTGGATGGAAAAGTCCTGCCTTTGACCGTCCGCACAATGTTCCCCACCCACCGAGAACTCACTGAGTTTGCGCATATTGCGCCTGTTGATTCCCAAACATTGCTGGATGCATATATGTCTGAAGATGGTGGTGCCTTGCGGAATTGGGTTCGCCATAGTTAGTTTCTCGATTTTCGAGGCCGAGGCAGCCGGGTGGACGTGTTGAGTTCATCCGGCTGCTTTTCGTTTTGTAAAGCCCTTCTGGACTTTCTCTTGAATCTTGTCATTGTGGGGGGGCATGGTTGTAGCGTGGAAGCATGGACGAGAGCTTTGGTTTGGACCGCGTTGAGGCGGCTCGGGCTGAGCTGCGCGTGGAGGCTGAGGCTGCGCTTGAACGAGGGAGCAGAGCGCAGTCATTTCTTGAACTGCTTGAGGACGTTCGGGGTGAAGGTGCGTCGAAAGGCGGTGTTGTTCGCGTGAGCGTCGACTCTTCGGGACTGCCCATTAGCGTCGTCGTTGACGGTTGTCCAAAGCTCGGTGATGCATTTATCGAGGCGTTTCGGCGGGCTGTGCAGGACTTAGGCGCAGGTATTGCTGACCGAGCGGTGGACTCCTATGGAGCATCGCGTGTGGAATCACAGGAGTTTCTGCAAGCTTTTGGCAGTAGACGTGAAATTAGCGCAGAACGTGAGGTGGCTGTACGCGGCGGGTTTGACCGTTTTGGCTGTTTGCGTCCTGAAGGTGTACGTCGAGCGGCTGCAGGCCGATCCGGTGACTGATCTAGGAGGGGTGTACGGTGAGCGTTGCGGAAGAAGTTGAAGCTCCCGAATTATCGACGGGGAAACATCAAGATCCGAAGCTGACGGTCGTTCCGGATAGTCCGACTACTGCGAATCAGGAAAGCGGATATTCGCCTGAACATCCGTGGTACACGGGCGGTGGAGCCTTGGAGGATATCGCAGGTATTGCAGGTGCGGTTGAGTCGAAGAGCTGGCTTGACGGTGGTTTGTCGGGCTTGTCGTTGGTTGCCGATACCGCATCGATGTTTTTCGATCCCTTGGGTACAGCACTGTCGTGGGGCGTAGCGATGATCATGGACCACTGTGATCCTTTGCGCAGCTGGTTGCAGAAGCTTGCAGGAAACCAGGACGACGTATCGGCTAAGGCTAATACGTGGCGCAATGTTGCGTGTGCCTTGGAAGAAAACGCTAAGCGGATGGATGCTAATGTTGCGTCATTTACGCAGTATTCCAGGGGACAAGCTGCCAATTCTTTTGCTGAGTCTGCTGGCGGCGTAAACGCGCTGATTGTGGGGGCCGCACAGGGAGCTCGCGTGCTGTCGCAGGGCTTGGAGATTCTTGCGGGTGTGGTCGAGGTCGTGTATTCGATGGTGCGCGATGCGATCTCTCAGATTGTAGGTACGTTTATTAGCGCTGTTATTCAGGCGCTGCTGACGGCTGGTTTGGCCTTGGCAAAATTAATACCTGAGATCAGTGTGAAGGTTTCTGCCTGGGTATCCAAGCTGTGGGGGCATATCGATAGTTTGCTGTCCTCTGCCGGCAAGCTCGTTACCTTGTTCAAGAGCGGTGGCGATCTTATCGCTTCAATGGTGAAGAAGATTAAGAATGGGCTGAAAGCAGGCTTTGGTAAAGGGCATGCTCCCGCGCCGCATGAACCCCGACACTCTGCGAAAGGCCCCAAGCGTAGGCAACCGCAGTCGCGCATTAAGGAAGACCCCAATTCTGTGCGTTCGCGTCAGGATTTACTTGACGATGTGCCTTACCAGCCCACGAATGCAGTTCCAGAAGAGTCGATTGCGAATATTGGACGGATCAAGGGCATTAAGGGTGTTGATCTCGTACATAATTCAGACAATGTTTGTGGCTTCGGGAACGGCGGTAAGCCTCGGACCTATTCAGAGTGGCTCGATGAGCATAAAACGACGTATCTGGATGATCACGGTGTGGAACAGGTTGGGCATGATTGGCCACCTAATGACGGGTATGCAGGCGAACGGAAACTCTCTTCGTTTGCAGAGTATTCGTCCGAGCACGGTGTGATCGTGGACCGCGTTGGAGGACCCAATGGAAAGTTCCTTGGCGCTGTAGAAGATGGGCGTGTTGCTTCGTTTGAGGAACGTGGGCTTCCCCCTGCTTCAGTACATGAGCCCTACTATCAGTATGTTTTTACCGGCCATATGCCCGAGGGGTGGCAGATTGAGCACGGAATCGCTGCATCGTGGGAAAGTGAGTGCGGTGGAGTCCGCCAGCTGCGGGTTGTCGATGCGTTCGGCAAGGCTCAAACAATTGACGATCTTATTAATGAAGGTGTTTTGAAGGGAATGGAGGTGCCTGTTGGATTTTAGTGAGCGTCTTGGTCAGGTGATTCAAACTACTTGGGGTTTTAAGGTGACGGGTAACTTGGAGAAAGAGGGTTTCCTTGAATTTAGTCCTCCTGGACCGACTGGCCAACCTGAAGCTGCTGATCTTCGCGACGGAATCTATTCGTTTTATATGTATGAGCGTAATCAGCGAGGTGCTCCTGTTTTTCAGTCGAGTAGTTTGCGTGTGATGGAGCATTGTTTAACTCTGTGCTATGGGAATCCTCTTCGTAAAAGGTTAGGGTTTCAGCCTCTTCGTCTTGTTCGTAATTTGTCTATGCGTCCGGAATGGTCGTTGGTTCCGGTGGATTCAAAGTCTTGGCATGGGTTTTTGGGTATACGAAATAGTGAAGGTGTATTTTTCTCATGTAAAACGCGGAAAGATTATCTTCTTTCGGCGTTGTCGTATGTTGTTGAGTATTCGCCTTTGGATGTGTTGGAGTGCTACCTGCGCCCGGATGCTGGTCCGCTCCTGAGTCAGTGGGTTGATCTTGAGTGGACGCCTGAGGAGGAGGAATAGGGCTTTTTTGTTGACGGGGTAGTTTTCTCAGCGTGGAGGTGCCTGTTGGATTTTAGCGAGCGTTTCTCTCAGGTACTACAACAGACGTGGGGATATAACACCGACGGTAATTTAGACAGGGAAGGCTCTCTTGTTTTCTATTCGGGAGGATCCGTTTCGGAGGAAACGAGCGTGTGTTTCGAGGGTGGTGTCTACTCGTTCTACGTATATGAGCGTGGTGAACGTGGGAATCCTCTGATTCAGTCGAGTCGTTTGAATGTAATGGAGCATTGTCTAACCCTCAAATATGCAAATTCATTTCGAATAAAACGAGGGTTTCCTCCTCTTCAGCTCTACCGCACTATTCGAATGCATGTTGAATGGTCGTTGGTTCCAGTGGATTCAAAGCCATGGCATGGGTTTTTTGGCATTCGAAGGAATACTGGTGTTTTCGTCCCGTGTAGGACGACGGATGATGATCTTCTTTCTTCTCTTTCTTTTGTTGTTGAGTTTTCGCCTTTGGATGTGTTGGAGTGTTATTTGCGCCCGGATGCTGGTCCGCTCCTGAGTCAGTGGGTTGATCTTGAGTGGAGGCCTGAGGAGGATGAATAGGATTTTTGTTGAGGGGGTAGTTTTCTCAGCGTGGAGGTGACCATTGAACTTTAGCGAGCGTCTTGGTCAGGTGATGCATGAGGTCTGGGGATATGACGTGGTGGGTGATCTGGAAAAGGACGGTTACTTGGAGTTCTTTCCCACGGACACGGTCTCTGAACCGGAGGTAGTGCATCGCAAGGAAGGTTTGTTCGCCTATTACCGGTATCAGCGCGGCAATATTGGCGCACCTGTTTTTCAGTCGAGTAGTTTGCATGTGATGGAGCACTGCCTTGTGCAAAGCTATGGAAACCCTATTCGCAAAAAACTAGGTTATTTGCCGCTGGCTTTGTACGGCTTTGTGTCCGCAAGAGAAGGATGGGTTTTAGTTAGGCGCGATCTGCGTCTACGGCATGACTATTGGGGTGTTCAGAATAACGACAGTGCATACTATCCCTGTCAAACCCACGATCAATATTTGCTAGCTGCCCTTTCTTATGTTGTTGAGTATTCGCCTTTGGATGTGTTGGAGTGTTATTTGCGTCCGGATGCGGGACCACTCCTAACTCAGTGGGTTGATCTTGAGTGGACGCCTGAGGAGGAATAGGGCTTTTTTCTTGGGGGGATAGTTTTCTCAGCGTGGAGGTGCCTGTTGGATTTTAGTGAGCGTCTTGGTCAGGTGATTTATGCTACTTGGGGTTTTAAGGTGACGGGTAACTTGGAGAAAGAGGGTTTCCTTGAATT
>ERZ773233.63-NODE-63-length-90836-cov-41.936308_pt1 | contig 90836 bp, 100 predicted proteins | sample MGYA00580991_ERZ773233 | MGnify/ENA primary metagenome ERZ773233 (study PRJEB29015, sample SAMEA2738178) | human oral metagenome | biome: human oral; feature: human-associated habitat; material: saliva | place: China | collected 2161 ...
TAAGCAAGACGTTGCTAAAACAAAATTCATTACTGCTAGTGCTAAAGCAGCAGACCTTGCCACTAAATTGGCTAATAAGGCAACAGTATTGGCTGACTTGAATTCTAAGCTTGCTGACGCTAAAGCTAAGTCTAGCAAACTCGCTGATGAACTTAAGACTGCTAAAGAGCGTTACGAAACTCTTAAGAAAGACTCAAACGCTAAGAACGTAGAATACCTCCGTTTGGCAACTGTAAAAGCTGAACAAGATAAGGCTGAAGCTGAAGTTGCACGTTTGCAGGCTCTCAAAGATAAGGCTGACTCTATCGTAGCAAATGGTGGTGTTGTCGTACAGGTAGTTGACGCTGATGGTAATGTTGTTGACGTAGTGGATGGTACTAAAGCAACTAAGAACGCTGACGGCTCTATCGCTATCGAAGGTAAACAGTATGCTCTTAACAATGATGGTACTGTATCTGAGGTAGTTGTTCCTACTAGCGAAGATGGGGTATTGTCTACTAACGCTAACGGCACAAGGGTAGCAAACAATAACTTTGTTACAACTAGCTATGCAAAAGGTTTTGCAACATCTTACTATGCAGGAAGCTACACAGATTCTGCTAATAAGTCTAAATCTCTACCGAACACTGGTGAGGCTGACTCATCTGTATGGGCTAAGGTGGGTGTAGGGTTGCTTTCAGCTCTTACGCTTGGATACTTTATGAAACGTAAAGAAAACTAATTAAATAGTTAGATAGATAAGTCTAGTTTTCTAGGCTTATCTTTTTTATTTAATAGGTTATTTTACTACCCCTAAAGACTGTATAGTTGAAAATTGGAATGTATGAGGTTTTCAGTATGAGATGTTCTATAAGTAAGTTTAAGGGGTTGTACTTATCAGCTCTTGGTTTGGTTCTACCAGTAGTTTTTCAGGTAAGTTTTGTTAGTTTAGCGTTGTATCTGTACTATACGGGTATGGGGAGAGACCATTTTGGGGATAGGATTGGTTGGGTGTTGCTCTGTTTGGTAGCTTTATCTAGCGATATTCTGTTCTATTGCGTTAAGAGGATGAGAGCTGAGGGGTATAGTTCTAGCTACTTATCTGCTAATGCTCTTACTTCTAGGTCTTTCAGAGTATTACTTTTCTTGGTAATTTACTTAGTTCCTTTATTATACTTAGTAACTGTATCTAGTCCAGCCTTTATCTTCTGGTTATTGTTACTTTCAGGGTCTGCAAGATTGGCAGTTTACTATGTAGTAAGGGAAGCAGAGAAAAGTAAGATTGAAGTAGAAGTTTGGAGTCTGCTTAGGAAGAAAGATAAAGAAAGTAGCTAATGAATTAGGTCTTGTTACTTAATTAATTTTAAATTTATAGGCATTGTAGAAGTACAAATTTAGAAGATTAAGGGTCTAGGTATAAGGCTCTTTCTTTATTTGTTGTTTTGTGGTATAATATAGTTTAAGATTATGGTAGTTATTATTTGAAAGGTTAAGATTATGAGATTATTATTCAGTTTGATACTCTTTGCAGTAGCATTTATCTTCTTTGTGTGGGCGTTGTCTTACTTGGCTATTGCGTTAGCTATCTTTGGGGTAGTCGTGGTAGGGGGTATCTTATTCTTGGCTATTCGCCTTGTGTGGTGTCTTACACGGTAGTGGTAGGGCTGATATACTAGGTATCGTTTTAGGGGCTTTATAGGGGCTTTATAGGGGCTTGTGTGGGGCTTGTATTTTATTTTGTAGGAGGTATTTATTAGATGGTTAAAGCACACAGAATGAGTTATGATGTTGTTTTGGGTGGTTTCAGTTATGATGATATTAAAAGAATAGCTAAAGACTTCGAACTAACTATAGAAGAAGTTACTAATCTATATAAGAAAAGTAAGACTGCCACTGATTTCGAGAAAGGGTTTGTAAGGTTAGTGGGATGAAGAAACTATATCTAGACATGGATGGGGTAGTGTTTGATACCTATGGTACTTTAGGGGAGGTTAAACAATACTTAAAAAATAACAAAGACGATTTAGGAATAGATAGCAAAGATATCTCTGATGCAGCGTGGGTTTATCTATATTCTAATTACGATAAGATAAAAACGATGCCTTATTTTACAGAGGTTTTGGGTTTACTTAAAGGCTCTTTTGATATTACTTTTGTTTCGATGTATGTATCTGAGGAAGAGTATGCTTATAAGGAGTACTTTGCTAGGTCTTTGAATTTGCCTATAATTCTATTAGACTCTAAGAAGCACGAAGATAAGTCTAGCGTAGACATGTCCGACGGGTACTTTATTGATGATAATCCTAAATATCTTAAATCTAGTAACGCTAGTAAAAAATTCTTAATGGCTAAGGGGTTAGCTTACTATCTTAGTATCTTACAGAGCAAGTCCTCTCATATAGTAGTCCAGGATTGGGTAGATGTGGGGATTAGACTGGGGGTATTAAATGGCAAAGAATAACTTAAAAGCTCGAAGGTTAAAAGAAAAGGGTAGCAGGCGTGTCTCGGCTATAATTCTAACTTTATGTATAGGTTTAGCATCTATTTTCCTCTTTGGGGGTAGTATTGGTTCTTACCACGTCAAAGGGTATTTACCTAAGATTGAGAATTGGACTAAAGGCAAGACTGCACCTGTACGGTCTACTAAGCAGGCAAATAGTGGTCTGTACTTTTCTGACGGGAGTGCTATACCAGCTTATAGTGGTAAGCAGTCTATAGACATAAACGGTGGAGTTCCTTTCTTCACGGTTGGAGAGAAGAACTTAACAAATAGCCCAACCTTTACAAAATATTCGGGCAACGATTATTTGGGTAGGGAAACAGGTGTTGTATCTGTGTTTTCTAGGAAAGATTTAATATCATCCAAGGGTAGACCTGAGTTACCTAATCCTCCAGGTTGGGTTAGTAGAACTAAAGGGGGTATCTATGACCGCTCTCATTTGAAGGCATATACCTTTGCAGGCAGTAATAACTTGGAAAACCTTATTACTGGTACTATCTCGTTAAACCAGAAGTATATGGTAGAGGTTGAGAACGCTACTCGAGACTTCTTAGAAAAAAGCAATCAGTCTGTAATTTACCGTGTAACTCCTTATTACTTAGGTGACGAGTTAGTTCCACGTGGCGTGTTGATGGAGGTTTATTCTTCTACAGGAAGTTTAAGTATTTGTAAGTATATTTATAATGTACAAGATGGTTTTACAATAAACTATAAAGATGGAAGTGTAGTAGCGGACTGATTGTATTAGTCTCAATTAGAATTTAAATTATTTATAAGGGGTTTTTGGTGTATGGTTTCACAGCAAAGTTTAGGGAAATTAAAGCTTTTAAATAACTTAGCCAGTCGTGGGTTTTTGGATAAAGATATGGTCTTTTATGTAGACCGTCTTATCCCCTTAGGGGACTTGCTTTCTTGCCTTACCGACAGACAAAAATATGTTGTTTCTTTACTTTATGGGCTAGGTAATAGCCCCCTTTTATCTGCTAACAGTCTGGCAAATAGTCTTACAGTAACAAAGACTAGAATTTTACAAATAGAGTCTAAAGCCCTTAGAGACTTGGGTATTAGTATTAATGCTCATCTTAAAGATGTTGAGAGAAAAGATTCTGAGTTCTTTGTTTCTCCTACTACTTTTGAGGAAATTACTCCTAGCATTACCACTGGTGTAAGCATGCCTATTTTAAGAACTATAACTATCGATAGTTTGGGATTGAGGGAGCGTGCTTGTAATACCCTAAAGTCCCATAAACTTACAACTGCGTATGAACTTATATATAACTTACCTACTCTACCAAGCTTAAGGAATGTAGGCGAGGAAACAACTAGGAATGTTATTGGTGTCCTAGCTTCGCTTGTAGGAGGGGTATCTGCGATAACTGATATTTACATAACTGTAAGAAACCCCCAAACAAAATTAGAACTAGGTCAATACCTTTCTAGTGTTTGGTGGGAAGATAATGCAAAAAGAAGATACGGGGTGCGGTAATGGCAACACTAGACGAAATATTTAAGAGTGAGTTTAACAAAACTAGAAATAACTTAAAGGGGTATATTTCAATATACGATTTAGGTATTAAACCGAAGTCTCTACCTAAAAACGACTTCTATAACGTTAAGGGTGTTGAGGTAGATTATTACAAGAAACTAAATGATAGTAATGTAATGCTTGTACCTCGTGGTTTTGAGCTACGAAGACGTCTATTAAAGGCTAAAGACGAAGGTGGTTTCCGTAGAGATAAGGACGGCAATATTAGGACTGTAGAGGTAAGCGTTCCTAGAGGTTCTGTTGCAGTTATGTCTCCTATGCCTTTAGGGTTGCCTTTCTCCTTTAAGGCAGAGGGGTATGATTATGTAGATTATATAGAAGAGGGTGGTAAGCGTAGGTATATCTATATACTTCCAACTTCTGTCCTCTATAAGACTAATTTTAACGCCTTAGCAATTTCTACAAAGAAGATGAAATGCTTTTCAGGTGTAGCTATAAAGACATGGAACATGGGTATTCTAAATATCTGTGTTGTACCGTATAAGGTAGGACGAACTTATGAAAGCACCATCATTTTAAAGGTAAAACAAAGTTTAGACTTTACCAAAGACGTAGCCCAGTTAACTAAAGTTTTAGAGTCTAAAGGTGTTATCTCTAATCCTGTAGACTATATGACAGAAGAGGGCGAAAATATAGGAGTTACACCTATAGTTCCTGCTTATGACTCAATAGAGTATAATCCAGTAGAAATTTCTTCTTTGGCAGACGCTAACATTAAAGGAATCGAGGACATAATAGATGTTTAAGAAAGCGTTTAAGACGGTATTAAAGTTTTGTTTAGCTCTTATCCTAGTATTTGTAGTGGGGGTATTTATTGGAAGGAACTCTTATTCTAGGGTAGTTGTTAGTGGTCATTCTATGGATTACACTTTACAGGATGGAGAGCACTTGTGGGTTGAGAACTTCCCATGGGGTACTTATAAGCAGGGGAGTGTTGTTGTTCTGAAGGAATCCGACAAGCGTATGGTTAAACGAATTATCGGTACGCCAGGAGATACTTTAGTCTTTAAGGGTGATACCTTATATCGAAATGGAAAGGCTTTAGACGAGCCATATGTTACGGATAGTGGGTATGAAAAAGGTCTATTAAAGGGCGAAGTCACTCTAGCTAAAGACGAGTATTTTGTTATGGGGGATAATAGGGATGTCTCTAATGACTCTCGTTACTTCGGTGCAATCAAAAAGAATGAATTACAAGGTAGGGTAGTAGGATATGAGTAATTATAAATTAGCGAGGGTTGGTGAAGGTTCTGTACTAGCAGACTTTGACACTAAGATAGTAAAGACTTTTAATTCATCGGGAAGGTTTGTTTCTAACGGTTTTAGTGGGACCCCTAAGTTTTCAGAATGTTATGTTATCTCTTTAGTACAGGTAGGTGCGGGGGCATGCTTGTACGATGGGGTATCTGAGAAGGAAGTTACTTCTGCTCCAAAAGTTTTAGCGACTTTAATGAAAAGTCCGTTTTCTGTGTACCCCCTTCAAGTAGATGGGGTATCTCCCAAGGGTATTCGCTACAAGCAGTATATTTTCTGTTATAGTTCTAAAGAATCTCAATCTACAGCTTTAGCTAGTCTATAAGAGAAGGTTATTAGGCAGTCTTAATTTGACTGTCCTTTTTTATATTTTTGTGTTATAATATATAATAAATATTTACTAGAGACTAGGGGGAGTATTCCGATGCTTGAAGAGATACTTAGCTTAACTAATAACAAATATACTTTACGTCCAGAGAGGTTTTACGAAGTAAAAAGAAAGTACATGGGTCTATATCAGGCTCAATTGCTAAAGATGTGGGACTTGGGTTATACAACGGAGGTGTCTGTCTTTAAAGAAGAGGACTTTTTAGCATCTTACTCAGACGAAGGTATTAACCTAAAATTCCGAAATGGCAAAGTAAAATTAGAACCTTGGGTTTTCTATACTGAGTGGTTGTTATCAGGTCGTAAGAGCGAATTTTACTATGATATGTACCAACTCTTGGAGTATAGAGAGGCTTGTATTACGATTGACCTTATCTACGATAATTCTAAAATGTATAAGGCTAAATCAACCAAACCATTCCAATGGGGTATCTCTTATTCCTATTCAGGTATGAGGGGTACTTCTAGGGCGACGCAGCTTGGTCGAGTGGGGTATGAGTTACTTATTTCCGAAGATAAGTACATCCGAGAAGTAGAGATTTCTTCTTTGGTAAGTCTTGTTATTGCTAAGGAGTTAGGTTTCTCTATGGAAGCTATTACTGTGCTAGACGGTATCAGTTTATATGATTTAGGTTCTTATGCTGAGGACCTCTTGACTGGAGGTGTTGTTCTCGATAATGATTTCCTTACTCGACTTTTAGGAGTAGGTGGTTCGGTAGTTGAGTCTATTTCTAACCTACTACATAAGCATAAAGATGTAGTAGAGGAGCACCTTTCTGAATATGATTTATCTCGTTATGGGGATTTTATGGGTGTAAGTAATACCCATCTTTACTTCTCTGTGGATAAGGATACAGGTTATCGTGAGAAGTTGCCTTTTGGTGCGTTTAGCGTAGACTATGATAGTGGTAAAGTTTTATCATCTCTAAATAATTACTATGGTATCACCGGAGATTTTGTTACTCTTAGTAGTTCTCTATTTAGTGAGGATGGACTCAATTTTGTGGGTTGTCCTATATATTTATTTGATGAGAATGGCGAGAAGTCTCTATATGTCAGCGTAGAGCAAGTTGAGGGGTTAGGTGAGTCATCACTAATCTATGATCTTGGGTTGGAGTTATCATTTAGACCTAGTGGTACTTACTCATTACGGGAGGAGATGAGCTTAGTTGATTATTATGTAAATAGTCATGAATTAGCAGAGGAAGGTTTATTCTTCCGATTCCTAACAGGGCATTATAGCTCCGACGAAAGAGACCTCGCAATTAAAAAAGCTAATAGCTTACTTGGAGGGTAACAATGAAAATGAAAATCCGTAAAGGGGATAGTAATCTCTGGTCTTTTGTCGAAGTTTGGGATAGGAAGTACAAGTACTCAGGTTATGGGGTAGTTAAAGCCTTGTTTGGGGTAAGATTAACCCCAGATGGCTTTACTTCTTTGCCTTTGGTTTTAAAGGGGAATGATTTCTTACCTTTAAGTGATAGCTTGAAATCTTATGATTTGCCTACTTGGTTGAACTCTAAGAAGCCTATTTATTCTAGTATCTCTCAAAGCATTGTTAGATTCTTGGTTAGGTATGATTTGAAGACTTTAGAACCAGATTTCGAACATAGTTCTTTTGAGTTATATCAGCCTATTATGGATTTAGCAACTGAAGAGTATGTACCCCTAACAAGGGTATTTAATCTACCCTCTGAGCTTGAGGAACGTCTTAACGATATCATGCATCAATTATTTGAGGGTAGCGTTGATAGGAAAACGTTTCTAGAAAGGAGGTTATCTATTAGTGAAAGTATTGAAGATAACCAACAAAAACGGACGGACTGATTTCTTAATTACTGAGTCTTATGGTCATAGTGGTAAGTTCTTTGAAACTAGCTCTAAGCATATTGTACAGGTAAAGAGTCGTCCTTTCCTCTATTCTTTAGAAGAAAGTAAAGCAGGCAAGAGGTTAGAATACCTAGAGGCTTTACAGTTTGATGGAAGCGTAGGTGTTTCCAACCTTGAGGGGTATGCTAGCGTAGGCTTTGTAATGGGCTTGCTAGATAAGTTAGGGCTAGTCAAGGATAAGGGTTATGTACCTTATCGCTTACGAGATTACTCTTATGCCATAACCAATGGAGAATTGGGGTATCTTTTAGCTTACGCTTGTAAGAGTGAGGAAGACTTCCCAACATTAGGTAAGTATAAACCTAGTGACCCTAAAATGAAGATTTCTATAATTAGTGTAGAATCGGAAGGTCAAAGAGTACCAGAATTTAGGCTTGGGCAGTATAGCTCGGATACTTTATTTAGTAAGTATCTAGAGGACATTAGGTTAGGTAGTCGCCCAGTACCGTTACCTTTATTCTATGGGTTCAGGGAGTATTTCTCTGAAGAGGATGTAACTCTTTTAGGTCAGGTACCGAGGGGGAAAGTTTTAGATTTATTGGGTGTTGATTATTTAGAAGACAAATAGATAGTAGGGTAGTAGTAAATGAGTAAGTTTTTTGATGTAGAAGAAGTAGATTTCGACCTATTGGGTGCTAAGAACCCTTTGAGGTCGGTGTTAGGGGGGTATGTAAGCACTCTAGCTGAAGAAGGAAAAGGTTTCACCTTTGGGAGAAGGGTAGACGATCGACAGGTAGATGTCTTAAAATTAGAGGATAGTGCAGGTGAAGTTTTGGGTAACCAATTTAAAATGTTTTACCCAAATGTATCTCCTTACCTAGCAGCAGCTAAGTATTTCTTAAGGGATTTCCTTTGTTATATTGAGGTTCCTACGTTCCATACTGAGCGTGAGACTGGTCTTAAGAAAGCTAGTTACACTAAGTTTCTAGCGACTGCGAATTTGGAAGTAGCTAACTTTTGGGTAGAGGGAGACTTATCTGAGACTGTTTCTAAGTACGAAAAATCGGTAATTCACTTTGATGAAGTAGAAACAGACGATTATGAAGTACCTATTCTTAAGCTAGGTTCAAACAAGAATGGTAGAAGTATTACAAGACCTCGTTCTTACTTAGATTTATCTAAGAAGGGTACTAGGGTAGTACCTGTATTTGCTCTTGCGTCTTATGTAGACACCTTATATAAGCGTATCCATTCGGACGTAGCTAGGGTAACCTTTATTAAAGACAACGGTACTTTACGAGAGTTGGATACTTGTATGTCTGAAGAGTTGTTGGTTGACCTTTATAAAGATTCTTCTTTTGTAGCAGGAATGCTTGAGAGTGCTTACGATGGTGATTTCCTTGGTTCTAAGGTTATTGATAGGGGGTATATCCGAGTGCCAGAGGTTGGCTCTAGCATTTACGATGGTTCGGGTATTAGGGCTATCTCTTATACTAGGATTGCTGAAATTCAGTATGGGGTAGAGCCTGACATGGAGTTTGCAAGGGTAGATTTGGACGGAGTTGTTTTCGCTTTTTCTTCTAAACTTTCAAAACTTACATTGGATGAAGTAGGTCGTGTAGCTAATGCACTTGTTGCTGATGGTTTCGATGTATCTAGCTTGATTGATTCTGAAGGACATCACAAGTTCCAGATTGATTCTTATCAACTTGAGAATTGGGCTGACTTAATGAACCGTGTACTTTCTACTACATTCCAACGTAATTTATATTTATTTATGGTATCTAATCCTCAGTGGTTTGGTGGCTACACTGGAGAGAGGGTTAGTCTTGCGAGTGAGGTTAGTCTAGGTGGTTTTACTTCTGCAAGTATCTTGGATGACCTAGATGATTTAGAATAGCTAAGGAGTTAGCATGAAAGATAAAGATTTATGGGGAATTCCCTCTCCTTTTAGTGGAATGGTTGATATCATTCAATCAGAAATAGTATCTACGGTTGGTGTAGGAAAGGTTCTTACTTTACCGACTGTAGCCAGTTTACTTAATTCTCATAAGGGGTTACGAGACTTAGTACAGGAAAAGTTCGAGTCGACTGAGGCAAAGACTGGTAAATATGGTGATGTAGCTTATGACATCCAGTTGCTCCAAGGGGTACTTCTTACGAGCCTAGTGTTTGGGTACCATAAGCCTAGTGGAAAGGTAGCTCTTTATACTGCTTGCGAGAAAGTATTTACTGCCATCACCCCAGACTACAATTTTAACAATAGTAAAACATATGAATGGAATGTAGAAGGGGTACTAAACGCAGCAAGGGTTGATATTGATTACACTTCCCAAAATACTTTTAATGCTAAGTTAACTAAGTTGACTGTTAGAACTAAGTTAGTTGCAGATGATTACATTTTTGTACCTTTGGAGAGCGTATCTGCTTTAGTGGGTATTATTAAAGACCAACTATCTAAGGGTAGGATTGCTTATACGCAACAGATTGTATCAGGCTTAGTAAAAGAACGATATATCACCATGAACGCTACTGTACTTCGTAAGTACTCTGATTCTGAGGGGTTTGCCTCTGATGTATCTTCTAAATCTTTACTACAGTTGGCTAGGCACAAGGCATATTTCCCAGTAGTTGGTGCTACGTCTAACACAGTGGGTATGACTTCTGTGGATTTGCTTTTGCTTGAGAAACTTGGTTTTGTAAAAGACAATGGTTCTCTTGTTGAAGTAAGTGATTTTGGTGGAGCAATTCGTTTAGTTGTTACAAGTTTGCTTAGTAATGAACTTGCACGTAATTATTCTGAAGAGTTGCAATCTAAATATAACGATTATATTAGTGGTATCGTAGATATCATTACTCAAGAGAAATTCTTGGAAGTTGTAGATGACATCGTTACACCAAAAGATATGCCAAGCGATGCTATTGTATCTTTGGAAGCAGCTAACTTAATCTTACGAGATATGACAGACCAACAACTCCAAGATACTTGGTTAATGTTTAGGGAGAGGGGTATGCAATCTGAGAACCCTCAAGAGTTGGTTAAGTTAATTAGTAGTTCTTATGAGCAGTTACCTACAGATATCTCTACAGAAGAACTTAGGGACTTGCTTAATAATAGTGTCCTTAAGGTAGTTACAACTAAGAAGAATGGTTCATTCTCTACTATGTATGTAACTAACAACGAAGACGTCTTATCCCAAGTTTATGGTGCAGATTACCGTAAGAACCTTGAGTCCATTGGGGTACGCATTAGGGAAGCTAAAAAATACCTTGGTCAAGGTGAGCTTACTTTCGATGAAGTAATGGAATACTTAGGGTTTGATAGCTTTATTGGTAGGGGACCTGAGTTACCTAAGGATAACTTAGCAACTTTTGAAGAGCTAGTGGCTACGGAAAGCAACTACAAACCTAGAAAATCAAATTCTAATGAGAACTTAGTTCAAGGTAGACGTCTGTTTGGGGTAGTAACTCCGAAAGGTGTAGATGGTTATTACTGTAATATCGACACAACACGTATTTATCAAATCGTTAAATTAGCATAATTAGTAGGAGTAGGAAATGAATGGGTATCAATTATATTTAGAGAATATTATAAACGCTCTAGCTAGGGTTGGTATTCATTACCCTCTCAAACTAGGAAGCTATGAGGACTTATTTTACACTTCAGAATCTCTAGGTTCCTTCCTAGAGATTAACTCATTTTTACAAAGAGTTGGGGAAGGTTATAGTATTGCAGGCTTAGATGAGTCTGTAACTTATAGGTCTTATTGGTATTCTGAGTTTTATTTAGAATTTCAGGAACGTGTCTTGACCACTGATTCCTATAGGGCTTTAGAGTCTGAGGAAGAAAGCGTAGAGGACGTAGAAGACTTAGAAAGTACAGAAGACGTAAAAGAAGAACAAACAAACTCAGAAGAAAAGGAAGTTGCTTCTATAGTTTCACCTTTTGGTAAGTATTCTAGTGTAGTTGGTACTACGTCAGATGGATTTGACTCTTATGGTGTCCCATTCGATGTTGAGGAGGAAGATGATGGCTCTGAAACGAAAGAAGAAAACACTGATGGGGAAAATGAAGATGTTTCTAATTACTCAGGTTTAACTGGTACTAATTCGGACGGTCTAGATATCTATGGGGTAGATTTGGAAGAAGAAGTTCCAGACGAAGAAGACTCAAACGAAGAAGACTTGGAAGAAAATGAATACAAAGACGAAGTATCTGAACCTGCTGAATTCGTTTCTACAGACTTTGATTTTCCAGAGGAAGACGTTAAGGACATAGTAAGTACTGTTGAGGTGCCGACTAGCGAGACTGTGTCTTCTGACGGTTTTGACCTTTATGGTGTTGAGTTAGAGGATTTTGATGAAGAAGGCTCGGAAGATTATAACGAAGAGGATGACCCAAACAATCCAGAAAGTGGAGTAGTGGTTGACTTAGTAGGTGACGAGTCTGGGGGGTATGAAGGGGACTTCGAAGAGTATGACGAAGAAAATGACCCTGATAACCCAAATAATGGTTCTTATGTTGATTTAGCAACTCCTAGCTTTGAAGAGTATGATTTTGAGAACGACCCAGACAATCCTGACAATGGCAACTATCAAGATTTAGTGGAAGATGACTTTGAGGAATACGACGAAGAAAATGACCCAGATAGTCCCGATAATGGTAGCTACCAGGATTTGGTAGGTGAGGGGTACGAAGAGGACTTCGAAGAGTACGACGAAGAAAACGACCCAGATAATCCCGACAATGGTAGCTATCAGGATTTAGTATCTTCTAGCCATGCTGATGAAGATGAAGATTATGAAAATGCCCCCGACAACCCAGAAAATAGCACCTATCGGGATGTTGTTGAATCCTCTAGCACCCAAGATTACGTTGAGTCTCCACAACAAACACAAGTTGCCCCTAATCCTCCACAAACTAAACCTAAGCAGGTTAAATCTCCAGTAAATAAAAACTTAGAAAGTACGCAAAATATGTTGAACTTTTTAGGAAGGTTTGAAAAAACTATACTAGGAAAGGTGAAGAAAAATGGTAAAAACTAAATTAGAGTTACTAACAAAGGCAGAATTTGAAGAGTCTGTTGCTTTGTATCAAGAGGAGGTAGCTAAATTACCTAAGATAGTACCTCTTATCTATACTGCAAGCGAACTTCGTAAGTCTCTTTTAGAAAGGGACGAGATGTTACGAAAGGCTTTATCTCAGTTTGGTAAAACTCCCAAGTTGGGGTATCTTGTGTCGTCTGAAGGGGGTAGCTTTCTAGTAACTATTGTAAGAAAATCTAGAGAAGACAGTCTAACAAGCAGTTTTGCTTTTAGGTTTTCGGTAAAGAGTGTTCACTCTTTGTCTAGCTTACAGGATTTCCAAGATGGCGTGTTCTCTCGACTTTTAAAGGAGTTGCTTATTGCTCGTAATTTAGAGTATGTCAACTCGTTGCTAGAGAGTCAACTAGAAGAAAATAGTTTTTCTATCGAGTTCATGCCTGACATCTTTACGTCAGGATATGTATCTTATATCTCTAATTCTAGCTTGGTCTTAGTAGCAGACACAGAAAGTCTATTTTCATTGGTTGACGCCCTAAAGAACTCAGACATTGAACGTGTTAAAGAGTTAGAATATAATAGTTTGAGTGTTTGTCAATCTACTGTAGAGGCTTTAGGTGTCAAATCTCCAATTATTAAATATCTATTGAATAGTGGTAAGCTTGGTCTTAAGAAGTTACTTAAACCTGTCTACAACAAAACAGTTAAGCAATTAAGAACTTACCCCACAGCCTTGGGGTATGGGTATTACCTGGAAGGAAACTCGTTTGGGGTACTACATCGTAGCGAGTATGGTTTGGAAGTAGTTTTGGATGTATATAATCTAGATACTTTTGAAAAAGAGGATTTAGATTTGCTCGAGGAGGTTGTTTAGTATGAAACCAGAGAAATCAGAGAAACCAGGGAAACCTATGAAACCATGGAAAGCAGTTTGCTTTGTCTGTTTCCTTGGGTTTATTGGATTAGTTGTAGCTTATGCTCTAGGGGGCGTAGGTGTTACGAAGAGAGATGAATCTGCTAAACCAGCAACTTCATCTTCTGTCGCTAAGTCTTCGGATAATCCCTTGAAGGGTTATGCTACTAAACCCAAGAAGGTAGAAGACTCTTCGTCTTCGAGTAGTTCCTCTACTAAGGAATCTAGTTCTAGTAAAAAACCTAGTTCCTCTAGTAGTAGTTCCGAAACAAAAGGTAAGGAATCTAAGACTGAATCAGGGTCTTCGGACCTCCCTCAAGTAAATTACCCTAGCATTAAGTCAGAAGATAAATCTACTGCCGTTGTTAGTGCTAAAAAGGTTTACAAGAAAGGTGATACTTTAGTCTTTGCTCTAGAACTTACTTTGCCAACAAAAGAGTTAGGAACAGTAACAGTTGAGTACTTTACTTCAGGTGTAAATTACAATACTGTGAAAGTGGGTGACCTCCTTTCGGTAGAATATGGGGTATCCTCTGATGGCTCCGTTGCTTTGGCAGTTGTTAACACGATTTAGAAAATTTTTGAACGAATCTTAAATAGCAGATACCTTTGAGCCAGTTGTACTATTGTTAGTGTTATTTAGTTAACATTAGTTTGTTCCTCTAGCTCGAAGGTATTTTTCCTTTGGTTTCGGAGGTGGTTGCAGTAATTCTGAAGGAATTATAAATTTTTTATATTTTATTCGTTAATGGCTTGTAATCTAAAAATACTTATGTTATACTTATATCAGAAAGTTGGTAGGGGAAGTTTTCCTTATTGATCACCTAAAATAAAATTATGGAGGTGCCGAAAATGGCATTAAACGATACGAAAGTTCTTGGAGCAGAAGCTCCAGCAGTTGAAGCAGCAGCAGAAGAAGTAAAAGCTCCTGCAGCAGACGCACAAGCACCACAACATGAAGAAGTTGTAGAAAACTTCAATCCTGAAGAGCTTGGCTCACTCTCTGACAAGTGGGCTTACGTTGCCGCAATTACTGACGATTCAGTAAAAGACAACAACACTATCAAAGACCCTAAAACTGGTAAAGAAAAAGATATCTCTACTGGTAAAATCATTGGTTATGTCTTGAAAGCCCTTGAAGATGGTCTTGAATACCCACAAACTAAGATTAACTCTTACTACCGTGACAACATGTTCCGTTTCGAAGGTAATGTTGAATACAAAGTAGCTAAGAAAGGTGAAGAAGTTCAACTTACTGTTGCAGAAGCACTTGGTTTGGCAGCGGATCCTAAATTGAATGGTGTTATCTCTGGTGGTAAAGTTACTGTTAACGCAGCTTACACTATTCCTAAAGCAGGCGGAGATTTGAACTCTAACCCAGAAATTCTTCCAGCTCGTGGTTTCTTGAAACCAGGTAAGGGTGGACAATCTCTTAAAGAATTGGAATTGCGTACAGCTATTACTTCTGATTCTAAACCAAATCCTCAAAATCCAAAATTCCCAATCGTTACTCGTAAGATTGTTAAAGGATTTGAACGTTTTGCACCAGCTATCGCAGAAAAACCTCGTAAGGCTTCAGCAGCATCTGCAGGTGCACTTGAAGATACTTACAAAACTACACGTAATGCGAAAGCAGCAGCCTTCGCAGCAGCATTCAATGCTCGTCGTGGTTAATAGTTTCTGTAATCTAGGAGGACAGGTCGGGCAGTTTGCCCCCTGTTTTTCTTTTGTCTTAAATTGTAGTAGTATTTTTAGTTAATTTGGTAGGAGTGTGAACTTAATGGTAGAAGAGAGAACGTTTGCTAGGTACTATCGTCCGAATTCTTTGGGTACATACGTTGGTAACCAGCAAGTAAAGGATACTGTTCGGAATGTAATTAGTAGGGGTCGACGCCCTCAGGTAGTTCTTATCACGGGATTTACTGGTAGTGGGAAGACTACTTTGGCTCGTATTCTGATGAAGGAGTATGAGTGTACTGGTCGCAAGGAAGGTGAAGATGCGTGTGGGGTATGCGAGTCTTGTAGAGAGTTTGATGAATACATTAAGACTGGCGTATTAGATAATTTGCCAGATGTTAATGAAATTAACGTTGCCGAAAACTCAGGTAAGGGCGATGTTGTTGACCTCTTAGAAGATAGGGTATATGCTCCAAACTACGGAAAGTATAAATATTATTACTTTGACGAAGTGCATAAGGCGTCTGACGCTTTGCAGAACTACTTGCTAAAACCTATTGAAGAACCTGAAGAGCATGTTGTTTATATTCTAGCTACAACTGACCCAGATAAGTTATTGCCTACTATTAGGAATAGGGCACAGCTTGTACTAAACATTAAGAAGGCTAGTGAGCGAGATATTCTAACCTTGTTAGGTTCTATCTGTAAGCAAGAAGAAATCAAATTCGAAGAAGAAGCACTTCGTATGATTGCAACTCGAGCCGATTATATTATTCGTGAATCTCTAAACTATCTACAACAAGTAGTGGACGCTAATGGCGAATGTATGGCTGAACAGGTATCTAAAGAGTTCGACTTAGTTACAGACTCTGTCATTTTTAACTTCTATAATGCTTATATCCAACGAGATTATATGCGTTATATGACTGTGTTACACAATATAAAGACAACCATGACTTTTGAGTCTTTCTTAATCTCTTTAAGAAACTTCACTACTAGGGGTATCTATATCCTTAATGGAATTGAAGTAGAGGGTATGCACAAGGAAGAAATTCGTAAGTTCTCTGAGTTGTTTAGTAGATTTGATGTAACTCAGTTATCTCTGTTGTTATCTAGGTTACTAACTTTAGGTAATGGTGATATTGAAGCTAACTTACTTAACTTCATTTATCGCCAGAACTTGGAGGATGGTATTGCTACTAAATATAGTGCTGAAGAGGAACTGGAAGTTGCTCCTAAGGTATCTATCTCTAAGAAAGAAGAGATTTCTCAACGAAACCATAATAAGGAAGTTGCTCGTGAAGAAGCAGAACTTAAAGGACAGTTGGCTTTATCTTCTGAGGTAGAGAGGGTATCTCTCTTGGACAAATTGGACAGTTTCCAAGTACAGAAAGTAATAAAATAAGAGGTTGATTATGAAGAAAAGATTGTACACATCTTTGGTTTGTGGGGCTATGTTATTAGGGGTAGGTTTAACCCCAGTGGTTAGTCATTTTGTCAATAACGATACTAATATTGTATATGCTCTTGACAATTTTGGTAATAGTAGTGATAATAGTAATTCCACTAAAGAAAATACGACTAATTCTGCTGAAACAAATAGTGGAACTACTGGTGATGTAACTACAGGTACTGGGCAACGTCAAGGAAGCGATGTTTCTGACACCTTAAAGGGTTTTAAACCTGTAACTAAGGAAGACATGGCTAAGGCTAGGCAAAGTTCGTCATGGTTAACTGACATCATTGGTTATGCTATTAGTCTCCTTGTAATCTTAACGTTCTTGGGTATTGGACTTATAACTGCGTTAGATGTTCTTTATATGGCTTTCCCACCAGTTCGTAGCTTTTTATACACTGCAGGAACAGATGGTGCAGGCGGTATGTCAGGCATGAATATGTCAGGTAATAGCTCTATTGGAGGTCGCCAGTGGGTATCTGATGAAGCCGTTCAGGTAGCATCTATGCTTGGTGGTTCTGCTCAAGCTACTGGTCATGCTCCAGGAATGGGTATGGGAATGCCGATGGGTATGATGGGAATGCCGGGAGCTCAAAGCCCTCAGAAACAACAGGGTGGTGGACGTGTAGCTATTGGGGTATATCTACAGAAAAGGGTTGTATTCCTATTCTTCCTTGGTTTAGCGAGTGTATTGCTCTTCACTTCAGCATTTACCGACTTTGGTATTAACGTAGGTGGTATGGTATTAGAGTTGTTGAGTATGCTTGTTGAGAAGATGTCTAATATCCACTTCGGTTAGAATTTTAGAAAGTTGGTTTATGTATGAATGAAGTTCTTGAAGTCATAAAAGATAAGTATTTCTCTAAAGGTAAATCAGCTGCAACTAATCAATTACAAAGGGTGAGGGTTAGAAACGCAATTCTTAAGTTGTGTGAAGACCAATTAAGTTCACCCGACGATATTCTAGTATTCGAGGTAATGAGTGATTCATTACCTTTTGCAGTTGCAGTTTTAGAGGATGAACTATTAGTTTCTCAGTTTGATGTAGTACAGATTTCTGAGACACTATTCGAAGCAAGAATGGTAACTTTGGAAGGGGTAATTTAATGGCAAGTGTTTTATATTCATCAAATTTGATTTTGTCCTCTTCTTGGTGGACTGGCAGTTCTCAGACTTTGGTAAAGTCAATCGTTGACGAGTACAATAATTTAGTAGTAGAGGAAGTATCTAACGGAAATTCTGTAAATTACTTAGATTTAGCAATAATCACAGTTGACGGTTCTAGGAATTCAACTCCCTTGGGGTATTATTACTATGCAGTAGCTAAACGTTTAAGTTTGGAGTACATTGTAGTAGAAAATATTTTATCAAGGTATGCTGAACTTATTAAAAACAATTTACTTTCAAAAAATATTGTGGTTGTTTATGGCATTCTTAAGTTCTCTCCTAGAGACTCGTATAAGGTTAGTGTTAAAAGTTCTTCTCGAATTAGTTCGTTAAGGGAAAACGTTAGGGTTAAACTTAATCCATATTGGAAATATGAGATAGAAAAGTTGCCCTTTAGATAGGAGTTTCTTATGGAAGGTAAGTCTCACCGAGTGGGTGGAGTTCTAGCAGCACTTGGCGGATACTATATGTTAAAGGAGCAGGGTTACTTGATAGAAGGGGTTACTTCCTTAGTTCAGTTAGCTATCATCTATCCTTTCAGTATTGTAGGTTCTTTGTTACCAGACCAAGACCATCATGAGGAGTCAGCTCCTATGAAGGATGTAATCTCTTTAACATTCTGTAAGATATTACACTTAACAACCAAACTAAGAAAAAGAATGAAGGCTCAGGGGGTTAGCGAGAAAAGTACGTTGTATCGGGTCTTAGGGGTATTTGATGCCAAGCATAGGTCTTGGCAAACTCACTCCGACTTATCCTTTTTCTTAACTTGTTGGATGTTGTTAGGGGTAATGAGCTCTAGTGGTGGGTTACTTACTGCTCAAGGAATTATCATCAAACTAATTTCTATAGGACTTATATTAGGATTGTTGTCACACCTTATACTAGATAGTTTAACCCCTAGTGGTGTATGGTGTCTGTCGTTCGTAGGGTTAAATAAGTTGATAGGGAGAAAGGTATTCCCCGAAAAGATTCACTTCGTACCAAATCGTAAGTTCTTCTCAACAGGAGGAACTTGGGAAAGTTGGTGGCGATGGGGTATGGGGGTAGTAAGTTTCTTGTTATTCTTCTACATTATATATACTATGTTGCCATATCAACTAATATTCAAATTTTAAAATAACTAAGGAGTTTTATAAGTTATGAAGAGAAAAGCTAAAAAGTCATTATACGGCATAGTTTTACTTAGTGCCATGGCACTTGGTGGTCTTTCAAGCACTATTGTTGGTGCAGTAACTACCGAACAAGCAGAGTCAAACTTAACAACAGGTATCTATAATAAGATGGCTGAGCAAGAATACACCCTTGAGGGTGGTGGTTCTGTAGATGGTAAGCAGTTGTTTAACAAAGAAAACAACGGTTCTAGTGGTACTAATTACGATGTCAACGAAGCTCAATTCCAGGACTTAACTAAAGCAGAACAACAACGTTTTACAACTGAGTTGGTAGAACACGCTAATGAACAGGTTGGTGAAAATGGTGTTACTAACTCTACAGTAACAGGTTTGTTGCAAAAACTTCAAACTAAGAAGGGTATGGGTTCTAAGCTCTTAACAGAAATCCTTAAGAATACCAAACCTGACTTCGTTAGGGGTAACGCTATCTATCAACCATTCAGTGGTTTGGTTGGTACAGTTTTAGGTTTGGGAGCAATCCTTATCCTAGCTTTCCTTGGTATCATCATGGTATCAGACTTGGCTTACATCACTCTTCCTCCATACCGTGCTTTAATGGGTGGTGGTGAAGGTGAAGGTGGTAAACGTGACGGAGCAGCTAAATTCTTAGTATCTCACGAAGCGGTATCAGCAGTAATCGAGTCAGAAGGAAGCAGCGAAGGTAGTCAAGGTGGCTACAAGTACGCAGTAGGGATTTACTTGAAACGTCGTGCTATTGCTTTGATTTTATTAGGATTAGCCTTACTTTACTTGGTACAAGGTCAAATCTATACACTAGTAGGTTACATCATGGACTTGGTACAAGGTTTCCTCGGATTTTAAGCCAGTGGTCGGTCAACGAAGCTTGGGGGTAGCCTCAAGCTTCTTTTATTTAGAGTGGAGAGTTGAAGAACTATGAGTAAGAATGAAGAATATTTAGATATATTTGATAGTAGTTCAAAACCCAAAAATAAGAAAAAAGTTAGCAAAGGATTGATACTTGTCTTAACTCTCCTTACTTTAGGGGTAGTCGGGAGTGTTGGTGCTTTGGCATATAACTCTTATATGACGGTAAGTACTACTAACATTGTTGTAAAAGCCGATACTTTAGGTCAACAAAAGGCAAAGGCTTCTAAGTTGAAGAAAGAACGCTTAGACCTTCAAAGAACCTTAAATAAGAAAAAGAAAGAAAAGGAGAAGAATAACGATATTCTTCACCCTATCAAGGAAGCTAAATTAAATAGGGCTATAAAAGATCTTGAGAGCAGTATTAAAACACACGATAAGGCTATTGCAGAGTTAGATAAGAAGATTTCCTCCAACCCAAATCAACAGAAAATTGCAGAACATGAACGTTCTAGAGCTCTCAACCGTAGGGATGGTGGTAAAGAGTTTGCTGACAAGGAGTGGGATCGTACAAGTAAGGCGGAAGTAGATGCACTTAACGGTGCTGATACTTCGGGTGATTCCAGTGATTCAGGTAAGTCAGGTTCTGATGGAGAAGGTGGCAAATCTAAAGCTAAGTCTAAAACCAAGGAAAAGAAGAAGGGTGGTAAGACTTCTGCAAACTGGAACGGTGGTAAGAACCAAGGGGTAGACACCGACAAGGTGGAGCGTGCTTACGTTGAAGATTCTAGAAGACATAAGACAGATGCTATTAGGTTTATCTCTAATGACCCAGCAACTGGAGCTTTAATGAATAGTATTATGAATACTATTAACTCTTCTGTAGGGGGTAAGTACTTAGTAGTTTATTCTTCTGATGGTATGTTCTCTTTCAGTAACACCATTTATAAGCCTATGGCTCAGGAAGATAAACGTAAAGTTATGGAGCTTGCCTTAAAGACTATCAAAGAGTCACAATTACCTACAAAGGTAAAAAACAAGGTAACTAACTTTATCGCAGACCAAGATAACGCTACTGCAGATGCCATTCAAGCCCTTAACTCTGATACTTCTTGGGAGCTATCGAAGGGGTACGCTTGGTTCAGACCTTTTAGTGGGGGTATCTCTACTGTATTTGGTTTCTTGGCAATTGTTATCTTTGTATTTCTTTCAGCGTCTATTGTATTTGACCTAGCTTACTTAACTATCGGTGGTTTTAGAACATTACTCGATAATAAGGATGGTAAACCTAACCTAATTACCGGAGAAGCTTGGGAGACTGCAAAAGAAGTTGACCTTAGTTTGCAATCGGGTACTTATCGTGAGTACATTAGTGTATATTTTGGAAAGAGGGTCGGAATTTTTATCTTTACGGCTATTGTATTGATTTACTTAATTAGTGGTCAAATCTACGATATCTCGTCTTGGTTCTTGAAGGTCTTCGAAGAAGTATTTCAGATTAGAGGTTAGGTATGAAAATAAGAAAACTAATCGTGCTAGGGGGCGTTATATGCTCCTTAGCTTTCTCTTGTATAGGGGTAGTAACTCCTACAGTTCATGTTAGAGCAGAAACTCAAACTAGTTTCAGTTCTGACACTATAAAGGTTAAATCTTCTTCCTACTTAGGTGATGAGTCTGCGATGTCATTATTCATGCAGGTTGCTAAGGAGAGTAACGCTCACTCAGGTAGGGAAGTTCTATCTTATGATGGAAAAAGCAAGGTCATCTACTTTGACAACTCAGTTTATCAGGATATGTACCTAGAGGAGCGACAAGACTTTATGAAGTTTGCTCTTAAAATGGTAAACGATTCTAAGATAGATTCGAAAGGGAAGAATAAAATCTACAATTTCTTAACTTCCCAAGATAATGGTTCTGCTAAAATATTGAGAAACCTAAAAGATGATGTATCTGCCGATATTGCAAGTGGTCGTGAGTGGTGGGAACCTTTTAATGGACCAGTTACAACTATCTTAGGTATTGTAGCCTTAGCTGTTTTTATTGGTACAGGTATTTCATTTGTAGTAGATATAGCTTATATGGTACTTCCTATGGTTAGAACTATGATAGATAACAACCATAACGGCAAGTTACCCAAGCTTGTCTCATCTCAAGCTTACTTTGTAACAAGAGACCAAGACATGATGGGTAAAGGAAAGTATATGGGTAGTTACTTCATGAAGCGTATATGGGTTGTTGCTCTATTATTCATAGCCTTGGGGTATTTGAATAGTGGGTTTATCTTTGATATTATTAGTAGGTTTATGCAAGTATTTTCGGATGCTTTTGCAGAGTAGTAGGAAAGGATTGGCAAATGTTTAGAAAATTTGTTAATAGGTTATTAAGTTTAGGGTTAATCTTTATACTGTTAGGTGGTACTATAGTACCTAGCCTTAATAGTGTTGTTTTTGCGGATGATGATAGTTCAGTAGTTACTTCTGACGAAGAGGATACTGGTTCAGATAAGTCAGATAGCAAAAAAGAGGACAGTAAGAAAGATAGCAAGAAAGATAGCGAAGGTAACGAAAAGGGTGCAAAGTCTGATACTAAGGGTGCATCTTCTGACGGCTCTGCTAATAGTAGGGTTTCTACTTACATTAACTTCGCAGAAGGTAAGACTTTAGATTCGGCTTTAGTTAAGAGCTTGAATACAGAGCAACTTCGCTTTATGGGAGTATTCCTCAGTAACTTCTATACTCCATGGATGACTGACCTCGGTAGTGGTAGTGATAAGACTTCTAAGGCAGCTCAAGAAGCTATGCAGACTGCCCTCAAAGACTATGCAGGTTTCGATGAAACTACTGCTAAAACCTTTGCAAACTACTTGCAGGGTATTACTAGGGCATCAGCTCAAAAGTTAACTCTTCGTTTTAAAGGTAAGCAGTCTGATGCTAAAACTGTAGACGCCCCTAAAGATTCTAAGATTAAAGGAAAAGAGTTTACTTATGCTGACTTACTCCTTATGGCCAGTGGGTATGTTTATGAGCATAAGAAAGATCCAAGTTTTGAATCTTATGGTGGTAAGGACTACGGTGAAGGTGATTACCGTTATGGTTATCTAGGTTTTGAGAATTCTGACGGTTTCCAACCCGTATTTAGTTTCGATACTCAAGCTAAAGATAATACAGCATCTATGGTAGCTTTCCTTAAAGCTATGGAAATGGTGGATACTGACAAGGGTTACGGTTTCGCAGCCTTGGACTTTAAGGACAAAGAGATTGATGTAACTGCAGAAGGTTTTAAAAAGTTGCTAGAGACTGTAGGAGAGAAGAACTTACAAAGTGGTTCCATCTATGGTGCACCTCTTAAGGTTTCTGCCTTTGGTGATATCATTTGGATGGGAGCAAACCACCAATATGTAATTCTTCCAGGTGCGATGAATCCATTTACTTGGCAACGTACCGACAAGGATGGTAAAGATTACGGTAAGGCAGGTAATGCTCTTAACGTAGCAAATGCTCAAATGTTAGCCCATATTGGTAATAACTCTTTGGGTAGCGTAAGTAAAGAAGAAGATAAAAAGAGGGGTACGTTCTATGAACTATCACCACAAAATGGCGACCCGTTCCCTATGTCGAAGAGGGGTGAGGTTACTGACCTTAGGTTGGTAATTGGTTCTTCTGTTACTGATACCCAGCACTGGGGGGATACCTTGGCAGGTGCCTTTGGTAACAACAGTTCAGCTCAAGATAAACTCGGTCAGGCAATTAAGAAGGACTTCTTAAAACAACGTGGTCTAGATCTTAATGATAAAACTAAATTCTCTGGTGAGTATAATTCCCTTTATGATATCTTTAGGGACGACAGTACAAAGCTACCTACTTTGGGGTATTCAGATGGCAAGGTTAATGTAATGGGTGGTCTTGCCTTACTTGATAGCTCAGGTTCTTATGGTTCTAAAAGCGATACTGGTGACTCATCTGAAGACTCTTATGGTAAAACTGATGATGAAGGTGGTAAATATAACCTAGTCCAAAAAGCAGATATCATCAACGAAGCAGGCGATGGCTTTGAAAGTGCGTTTGGTAGTGCTAATGTTTCGGGAAACACTTGGGGTAACTCCTACAAAGAAACAAAAGACCAAGGTTATGCAAAATTAGATTCTTCAGGAACTGCTAAAACTACTTGGAAATACCTTTACACTACTTATCTTGTTGCAGGGTTGACAGATAACGGTAAGTTTGCAGGTGGCGACTACTTGGGGTATCGTATTAACTACCCAGCGTCAGGAAATGGTAAAAATAAAGGTTTGCCAGATATTACTGGTGAATCTATTAATCTTTCAAAAGAAGACGAAGATGATTCTGTAACTAAAGCAATTCGTGACTGGTTGTATTACTTGTTACACCCTACAGACGGATTTAAATATTTTGTAACTTGGATTACTAATAAAATCAAGGCTTTCATTATCGGTTGGCACAATGATATGGCTGGTACAGAAGGTGTTGGTGTACTTCCAGGTACTACTAAATATATTGGTTTTAGTGGGTATGTAACTACACCTGAACTTCAAGATATGTCTTGGACGAACGCCATGTTAAACTGGTATAAGTCAATCATTATTTACCTCATCATTGGTATCTTTGTAATTATGATGGCTTATACACTACTAGGAATTTTAACATTCCAGAAATCAATACTTGGATTAGTTCTGTTTTCTGTGCTTGTATATACCCCTATCATAGTTGTAACTCAGTCTGTTAACTTATCTAACAGGTTTGCAAACTTTGTATTCGGTGACAAGTTCGCCTATTGGGGTATCGTTCAGCAACAATCTTACTTCGCAGACTTGGCTGACTCTATTGACTCATCTAATTCAACTTATAAGAATTACTTGTTAAATCTTTATAATGAGAATGCAAAAGAGTCAGGAAATCAAGGTGGCGACAACATTGTACTTAGGTGGCAAGCTCCTAAGAAGATGGCAAACTTGGTTATGTCTAAAAATGAAGAGAACATCTACTCGGATGACTTCAAGCAAATGATTCAAGTAGTTACTGGTGGTAAGAATTCAGTTGAGCACTTTACTGGTAATACATCTTCTACATATCTGTATCGTTCATATACGGATATTGCAAACGTTTCAATGTTTATGTATGGGGATCTCGTTTCTAACGGTCAAGCACGTGAGGGTGTAGACACTAAGACAGATACTTCTAATACTACTAGATGGTCTAAGGGTCTTAAAGACAACTGGGCTAACTTCACAACTAGGTATACAGACGATAGAAAAGATGGCTATGGGGTGAAAGATTCTGAGGGTTCTACTGATGGTAGCCAAGCTTACCGTGTAAGGTTGCCACTTGCAGGTAATATCTACTCTGATGCAGCGGATGTTGCAAAACAGGGTACAATTAAAGACCTAACACTAGGTAAGTATGTGGGTATCGACCAAAGGATGTTTAAATTCTCTATTGCACAACTTAACAGTAATCAAGATTTGGTTCAAGAATTGTCTAATGAAGATTTTGATGCAACTAACGGTGGTACTTACACTAATGAAGATATTAAATCTTTAGCAGCATACGGTGTTATGTCTGAGAACCCTTTCTATTATTTCTCTTGGAATTTGTATGACCAGGGATTAGCGTCAAACCCTAACCCTAACGGTGGTTTCAAGGATCTTCTCCTTAGTAAGTCTGACTCAGGTTACTTCTACAATGTAGAACATAACAATGAGATGCGTGACTACTTGGATATGCGAACTCTATTCACTTATGTAATTCCTTATCTAAAACAAGGTAACGATTTAGTTCGTGAATGGGATAAAACTTATGGTATTTTCTTCTACGATGGGGTAACCTACGAAGAAGGACATGAAAAAGATGAAGATATTACTTCTAACCCAGAGTTAGCTCAGAAATACTGGCATAATGTTAACGTTGCTAGGTTGTATAACATCTATACTCCATGGGTAGACTTGATGTATGATGCAAGCTACGCTAAACAAGAAAAGATTAGTTTCCAAGGTAAGTCTTATACAATTTCTGACCCAATTGACCCAGCGTCTTACCCTAAAGAACGTCCGATGGTGTTCTCTAAGTCAGAGATGTATGATTACGGTCTTACAGAAGACCAACTTACTAGCGTTGAACGTAAAATTATGAATGTTTCTGAAAAGACAATGAAACGTTGGTTCGATTTGTTAAACTACTACAATTTTACTGACGTAGCTCTTAACACTTCAGCGTCAATGGAAGCAGCCTTTATCTTCAACCAAGAGTTCTCTCAAACTAAGTTGTTGGGTGATTCTATCAACTTGTATCCTCAGTCCTTTGAGCTTAAGAACTTCACCTACGATGCCTTTCTTCGTATGATTATTGCTAATTCAACTGGTGAAAGTCTTACTGCTGATGAGGGTGAGCACGGAAGTGTTTACGAGAGGGTTATGAAGGGTAGCTCGTTAACAACGGGTATCTTCCTCTTAATTCTAGATGTTCTAGCTATCTATGTTATTCCTTTGCTTAAGGTAGCTATTATCATTGCTATGTTTATTAGTGCTATTATGGTAATCATTTACATTGCCTTATCTGTAAATGAAGATATCGGTAAAGAAACGGTTAAGAAAGTAGCTAAGTCGGTATTCTTACCAGCTATTAAATTCTTAGCAGTCTCGATAGCAATGTCTTGGTCTGTATCTCTCTTTATGGGTAAAGGTTCTACAGCCGTGACAGGTGATACGGGAACTTCTATTGTTTTAGGAGACCCAGCTATGACTCTGTTTGCAATGGTTGTACTTAACGCAGTAGTCTTTGTAGCATATTGGAAAGTATTTAAGTCTATTTGGGGTTCTCTCCAAACCCACGGTAAAGCTCTCCTATCTCACATTGGTGGGGTACTCGGAGGAGCAGCACTTGTAGGTGCAGCCTCTCTAGGTATTGGTGGAGCAGTTGTTAAATCAGCTGCAGGTGGTGTTGCTAAAGCTACTAAAGCTACAGCCTCAGGTGTAGCTAAAGCAAGCCAGGCTATTGATGACAGGGTTGGTGTTACTAAGAAAGGTGCTAGTCGAGCTCATAAACGTGCTGAAGAAAAAGCAAGGCTCCGTGAAGAACGTAAAGCTCTTTGGAGGGAGCGTCGTGAGAGTGCTAGTCAACGCTACTCTAACTTTAATAGTTGGTTAAAACGTAATAAGACCAAAGGTTCTGACAGTGGTAAAGATAAACACAATGTTAGTGGCAGGTCTTAAGGATATTTGGTAGGTCGAAAGATTATGGGGGTTCGATTCCCCCATATCCTATATTTTTAGGTGGAAGGTGAGTTATGGGAGTAGTAATTCTATTCATTTTAAACGTAATATTTTTTATCTTAGGCATTGTTTTACGTCTAGCTTTATATAGTGCTAAGCTTACCCTATCAATGATGACTGTTCCAGCATCCTTAATGCAAAGGGGTATGAAATCTTTAGGCAAATCTAAGAACGTTGTTGTTAAGGCATCTTCTTTAGCCGTATATATTTCATTAAAGGCACTTATTGCTTTATTAAATCTTCTTATTATAGTCGTAGATATTATTACATTTTTAATATCCACATTAGGTATCTTATTAGGGGTTGTTGTTTCTCTGTTAATTCTTACTGTAATTATGGCAGGAGCTTACATTCTTATACTTAATGATTGTTCTGTTGGTTCTTCTAAAAAGTCGGATACAAGCACACAACAGGGTACTAACGAGAATAAGAAAGTTGGTACTAGTGAGACTGCAGGTCAGGGACCAATTACTGAAGAAGCAAAGAACTGGGCAAAAAGTTGGGAACTTACCTATATTGGTGACTCCCTTGGTGCAGGTTCAGCTAGTCAATTCCAAGGTGCATTTCCTAATGCAGTGTATGATTCTGACCCATCTAGGGGTTTAATTTCTATCCGAGGTCAGCAGACTGGTGAAACTGCAATAGATACTTTGAAAAGGTTGGCAGGTGAAAACAAAGTTAAAGAGAACTTGGTTGTAGCTATCGGTACTAACAACGATATGTCAACTGACGCCTTACAGGAGTTCTATTCTAATATCCCTAGTAGTGTTAAAACTATCACATGGGTATTAACAGCATCTGAGGGCGGGGTAGATAATGGAACTATAAACTCTACAATCAAAAACTTTGTAAACTCTCACGATAACATGAGGTATCTTGATTGGAAAACTTACGTTGATAACAATGGTGGTTGGTCTAGCTATCAGGGTGGTGATAACATCCACATGAGTGCTGAGGGGTATGCGAAATATGTAGACTTCCAGACTCAGGGCTTATACGACCTCTATGGTGGTGGTTCTAGCTCTAAATCTAGCTCTAGTTCTGATTCCACTTCTGACTCTTCTGTTACGGCAGCTGGTGGTGGTGAAATTCATTATGTGAACGGTTTATTCCATTTAGCAAGTTCTAAAGTTAACGAAGCACTTGATGCTAAAGTTAATGCAGATGACAAGAAGAAGAAAGAAGGAAAACACGGTTGTAACTTCTCAACTAGTAAGGTTTCTTCTAATGATTCTGATTCTTCGGATAAGAAAACAGGTGGAGGTAACCTAGAGCAGGACGGTAGTGGTTCTCATGGTCTTTCTGTTGACCCAGCAGGTAACTATTACACGAAAGATGAGTTACCAGATGAGTTGAAGAAGTATGCAATAGATCCGGAGTCTATTGGTATGAAATACGGAGCTCCTTGGGAGGGTGGTATCACTGGACCGAATAGCAACGGGTGGATTGACTTTGTAGGGGTATTTGATGCAGGATGGGCTGGTCAGTGTACTGAGCTTTCAGCTTCAATGTTATATAACCTTTGGGAGAAAGGCGGAGAACACTTCGTAAATGCTCAAGGTAATGGTAATGAGGTGGCAGGCATTGTTGCTCAGAAGTCTGGGGCTAAGGTTACAAATAGTCCTAAGATGGGTTCAGTATTTAGTGAGTCTAGTATACATACTGGTATTGTATCTCATGTTTTCGAGAATGGCGATATTTTAATTATCGAGCAAAATACTCCTAAGTCAGGGAATACTATTGGAAAACCTAATACTTGGAACTATAGGTTGATAGCAGCAAAAGATATACCTACACATTGTGGAAATGGTTTCACTAATTTAGGTGATGCAGGTTACACTATAGTAGGTAGTGTTAAGGTAATGGGGTAGTTAATATGGGAAATAAGAAAGTTATAGTTATGATTTCAACAGTTATTTTATTGATTGCGTTTGTATGTTCTTTGGTACTCTTTTATAGGAGTCAGGTAGCTAGTAAAAATGCACCAAAAGAAGCTCCTAAAGAGGTCTTACGGCAAAAGAAAACAAAAGATTTAGTCGATGACTTCTCTTACGAAGGGGTAGAGCTAAATCCTGACTACAGTTCTCAAGGGGTTCAAGGTGTAAAGACTGTTGAACAGTATCAAGCCTTAATCTTAGACAACTCAACTGTAGCTGAGGAAGGTGTAAAACGTTTAAAAGGTGACAAACTAGTAGATTATCAGACTTACCTAAAAGAGGCTATCTCTTCAATCGTTAAAGAAGAGTACTTGAAGTCTACTACTAGTGGTGCTAAGACAGCTTTTAAGGAGACTCTATCAAAATACTTTGGGGGTAGCAAAGATAATCCTTTACAGCTCGCAGAGTTTGTACTTATTGCTAATGATTTAAAAATAGATAGTGCAAATTTCTACACTACAGACGAAGAAGGTATTTATGCTTTCGAGTTTGTAGTAAGTGATAAGGAAGGTCATCAGTTGGTATATGTAACTGGTTACTTGAATGATTCTAGTATGCAGTTTAGACCAAGCTATGTATTATTGTTGGGGTACGGTCAAGGTTTTCTTAATGAGAACTTACCGAAGTCGACTCCCCCTAGAACAGGTTTATAAGGAGACAAAGTTTTGGAAAGTTTACGAGATTTTATCCAACCACAGTTGGGTGATGATACTGTAAGGTTGCCCGTAACCTTTGACTACAACGGTGGTAGGTCGGAGTCAAATAAGACACGTAGGGTTTTATCTTGGATGTTTGGGGTAATTGGTTTCCTTTTAGGGTTACTTATCTTGTTTAGTAAAGGAGACCGTAGTTTCTTTGTTAAGTTTATTATAGTTTCTGTATTATATGCAGCCCTCATCTATGGTATACGGTTCATACTCTTAAGAGAAGGTCGCTTAAGAAAGCAATATTACGAACAACTAGATAATGATTACAAATTATTAACCGATGAGGTTTGGGGTATCTACGATATAGATGGTGAAGAGTTAAAGGTTGCTCATTACCGTAACGGAAAGATTGGGATTGCTTTTGGTCTTGAGAAAGATGTTATCGTAGGTTTAGATTCAAAAGCAGAATTTAACCATTATGAGTCTATCGCAGATGTATATAACGAGTGTGCAAAACACAAAGTAGCCCTTTACCATATTGATTACATGGCTCACGTTGGTAAAGATAAGCGAATTAATACGTTATATGCACAGGCAGGTAAATCACCTAACCCAGATATGAGGGCAGTACTTAACGGTATGTATTCTCACTTGGAAGAAGACATGGTACACGAAATAAGTACTTTCGATACTTACTTTCTTATTATGCCTGCAACAGAAGTACAGGCTGTAGCAATTGCTCAACGTATTATTGAGAAATTCTTAGAAGGTAACTATGTGGGGTATTACTCTCTTGACGAGGAAGGTCTTAGGTCTATTACAGCTGAGTTGTTTAACTTAAATAGTTTCTCAGTAGTAGATGCTCAGCGTAGTGCTTTAGTATCAACAACTTCAAGTATTGCCGTTCCTATTACTTTGGAACGTAGAGGAGTGGTTACTAAGCTTAATAAAACTGTTGCTGAACGTAGGCAAGAGGCTGAAGAGCAACGTGAACTTCAAAAGTTCATTAAGCAAGAGAAACAGCGTAGGCTTAAAGAGCAAAGAAACAACAGGAAGAAAAATAAAAACAAAAATAAAAAGGTAGAAGAAAGCGATGAAGAAATCATCGAATTATAAGGGGTATAATTAAATGAAAGTAGCATTTTTATCAACTAAATCAGAAGGCGTAGTCACAACACTTAAATCTATTAAAGATAGCTTAGACCTAGTGGGAGGGGTAGCTTTAGTAGACTTCCTATCTGAAACTAGTGAGCGTAGCGAGTTTTTCGATAGGTTGGTTATTGCAGAGAATGCTTTAAATTTAGGTAGTGAGGAAAAAGATTTTATTTTCTTGAAAGACTATATCGAGTCTTACTCTCCAAATCTTGAAGTAGTAATGGCTATTTCACGGGAAAGTGGTTCTGCCTTAGCTGATACATTTGTTAATGTTTTTTCTGCCCCTATGTACACGGTAGCGTATTTACCAGAAAAGACTTCTACAGGTGTTCTAATCGAAATGGTAGAAAAACCTATTCTCGAGATTAAAGCGAAGTACTTCTCTATAGATGACAGTCAGGTTAAAGCTAAAGAAGCTCTTGAAAAAACAAGTAAAGATAATCCAAAGAAACAAAAAATTGGTTTCTTTAGTAAGTTGTTTGGTGGTAAAAAGGAAGCTAATAAAAAGGTGGAGGAGAAAGAGGAAGTTGTAGAAAGTAAAGTTGAACAACCAACACCAATTCCTACAGTACCTAACCCTACACCAATTACTCCGTCTGTTGAACCTGCAGTTTCTGTTAGTAGTTCGGAGGTACAGGAGTCTATTAACAAGTTGTTTGGGGGTGCTACAGAAGATGAATCTCAAGAACCTACAGGTGATTTATCCTTGAACTTTAGTGATTTTGGTGAAAGCCATTATCAGACTGGTTTCATTCCAGAGGATGACTTAGAGGGTGACACAGTAAATGAGCAATCTAAAGAGGAAAACAATTGGTTGCCTGTGGATTCGGATAAATCTTTGAATCCAGCTAGTGAATTTCCGGAGTCTTCAGAATTTTCGGAAATTTCTAGGGTAGCTGATTTAGGTACTCCAGTAGAGCAAAAATTTGGCTCTCCAAATTCTGATTTTTCGGAGGATTTACTTCGAAAATCAGGTGGAGTTTTACCTACTTTGGGTATTACCTTAGTTGTGGGTGACGAGTCCTCTAGTTTTATTGCTAAAGAGTTAAAGACTTCTAGTGGTTATTACATTGTAGATATCCGTCGTTCCTTTGATTTATCTCCTTACATTGACGAATCTTCATATTTAAGTTCTGACAGTGATTTTTATGAAGAAGGCGGTAACTTCTACATTCTTAATGTAACTGTAAAAGATTTACCTAACTTGTTGTCAGGTAAGGAAAAAGTTATCGTGAATGCTTCAACAGATTTGTTAAACTCTTTGGAGTTTCAGTTAGAGTTGTTCGACCATATTATCCCAGTATTTAGTAATGATATTGCAAGGTTAGAATATCAACTTTTAAAATATGAAGATGTTTCTCCAACTCTAGCTAGGGGTATCGCTAAGAGTTCTCCAGTTGTTAATGGTTTTGTCTCAGAAGAAGTTCATTCTTTGTTGTCTAGGGCAGTATTCTCTAGGATTAATTGGAAAGGTCTAATTAAATGATAGTAATTGTTTCTAGTAAGGATTTAGGTTTGGTCGAAGATTATGATATTTTGGTTGTAGGTTCTTTATTAGAAGCAACCAAGGTAGTAGGTACTATCTCAGACCTCATCTATTATGAAAGTAATGAAGATACAAATGAATTCGCAGCGAATTTATCTGTACTTAAAGGTAAGGGTGTTGGTTCTTTGTGGTATGTACATGAGGAGTCAACAAAAGACGATTTAGTAGAAATGGCGATTATAGGTAGTGGGGGTACTTATATTTCCGATGAGTTCTTCTTGGAAGATGTGGATTTAGTTAAATCTCTTGTATCTTCAAAAGATGAGAACGGTGAATTAGTAGCGTTAGGGGGTATGGGAGTTCTTAATGACTTCCTATCTCGCTATCTAGTGGGGGGCGATGACTCTCCTATACCTGCCAATTATTTAAAAGTATTAAATAATGCCGTAAATCAGATTAGTGAGGGTTACTCAGAAAAATCTAAACAGTTAGTAGTATTATCAGAAAAGGCTACTAGTGTTATAGAGGACACCTCTATTGGTTTAAGAAACATTCAAGACGAGCGTGCAAACTTAGCAAAACTTTTGGAAGATATTAAGACTTCCGTTGAGGAGACTACTCCTCAAGTGGGTAGGGGTGCTAGTGTCTCGTTCTTCCCTCGTGTTTCTTTCCGTAAAGAGAAGGATATTATTAGGGTAAAGGATATTGGAAGAACTCCTTACCTTTTCTCTTTTATGCTAGGTTTACAAGTGTTCTGCGAGAAGGTATTAAACCGACGTCCAAGACTAATAGTTTTAGAACCAGTTGGTAAGGTATATGAGGATATGTATTCAAGTTATACTTGGATTACAGCAAATAATCAAAAAGATTCTGCTAAGTATCAGCATAGTATAGTTATGACGAACTATCCCACTCAAGGGGTATTGTTAAAATTGTTAGAGGATATCTCTTATGATACTTGCATTGTATTGGATAGAACTAGTAACTCTAAAGAACACTTACTTAATTGTAGGGCTACTAGGACTGTCCATTATGCTTTATCTAGTCCTAGCATGGTAGATAGGTTAGGGTTGAAGAAAGTGTCACCTAAATTTAAGTTCTTTAGTTCTGTTGTAAGTGACCCTAATGCAGAGTTTTCTATTCCTGTCTTAGATTACCCTAAGAATAGGTTTGAGCGAGAGAATTTATATTTAAACTCTTGTATGGAAATGTATAAATTACTGGTTAAGCGAGGTTAGTAATGAATTTATTAAGTTTACCTAAGATTAGAGAAAAGGAGAGCAGGCTTTCCTTTCTTGAGGTTTGGAAGAAAAGGTATCTCGGAGAGGCTTATAAAGACTTATCCTTAAAAGGGGTAACTAAGAACTATAACTTCTATTCGGATGGTTATGGGACTTACTCAGGAAAGGATGATGTAGTTTATTACTACACGTTTGATGGTCTTCCTAGTGAGTTACCGATAGCTTTTGTAGATGAGTTTCGTTCGGTAACTAGGGTAGGTGTTAAAGTTTCTTTTATATCTTATATCGAGCCTACAGTAATTGACTGGGATAGTCCAGCGTTGCAAAACAAACTAAAGATTTGGAAGAAGGTATCAGAAGAGGCAGAAGATGTCGATGAGTTTACTTTCAGGGAAAACGTTAGGATGTTGGATTTGGATACTTTAAGAAGGCAATCCTTGGTTTATCTTTCTTCTGCTGAAATTAGGCGTAAACGTAAGTTATTTAAGTATAGGACAATGATGTTTATATCAGGGAAAAGGGGTACTAGCTTTGATGATACTGTTCAGGATTGTATGACGGTAGCTAAAAACTTGGGTATCACTGCAGTTCGAGTTACTGAAGATATAGGTATTTTTCTTAAAGCCTTTAGTCCTATGTCTGCAGAAATGTCAGAAAAAGCGAAAAAGTTGGTGGGTAATACTACTCTAACTGACGAAGTTATTTCACGATTTAATACTTATGACCAAGGTAAGATAGGTGAACGTGGCATCTATATAGGTAGTGATATCTATTCAGGTTTCCCAGTATTAAAGATTTTCAAAAAGACTTCTGAAACAGCTGAAAATATCTTAATAACAGCGGAAACTGGTCATGGTAAGTCCTTTATAGAAAAGGGTTGGATTGTACAACTTATAGCAGACCCCAAATACACAGGAACTATCATGGATATTGAAGGTTTCGAGTATCTACCTCTTGCAGATTTCTTGTCGGCTAATGATAAGGTTGTAGTTCTTAACATGGCTGAAGGTCAGGGGCAGTATTATGACCCTGTCCCTATTACCCTAACGGGTATTGAGAAGTTAGATAAAGACATGCTTAATTCCTCTATTCGTTTCACTAAAGCAATCTTGAAGGTACTTATTGGAGACTTTAAAGATAACAAAAAAGACTCTGAGTGGGTTTCTTCTATCTTATCTGAGTCTGTTTCTCGTACTTATGCAGAGGCAGGGGTATCGGAAGACATGGCAACTTGGGATAGGTCTAGGAATCTAACTCTTAGGGATGTATATGATAAATTTATGCAACTATATGAAGAAGCAGTTCAGTACAAATATGACGTAGAGAACGGCGTAGAAAAACCTAACGCAAGGGATAACTATAAGTTAAACAAGTCTTACATATCTGCCATTGACTCAGCAGCATCTTCTTTAAGGACTTATTTTGAAACCTTTGAAAATGGTGGGGTAAACTCTCATATCTTTAAACAAAAGATTTCATTAAAAGACTTGGTAGATGCTAAGTTGGTTGTATGTTCGTTTGGTTTGGCAGGTAAGTCTGAAGCAGATATAGACTTAACTCAGTTAGCTTTATCTCAATCTTATGCAGCTATTATCTCTCAAATTAGGTCTATGTATGCTAAGGCTCAAGGTAGGTATAACTTCAAGGTTTGGGAAGAGTTTCAACGTTGGGGTAGGATGGAAGGTTCTGAGGCAATTCTAAACTCAGCCCTTACTGGTGGTCGTAAGAATGGTGATGTTAACTTCATCGTAACCAATAAGGTTTCTGAGATGCTTGGAGAACACGATAAGTTTGGTATCTTCCAGAATACAACATCTTTCGCTATTGGAGCAATTGGTGATGCTGATGTTCGTAAAAACTTATGTAGAGCTCTTTCAATAGAGGACCTAGCCTTTGAGTTGGATAAGTTAGTTATAAATCATAAACAAGGCTCTAGTAAGGTAAATACTGTTTCCTCTATTTATGATAAGGCATTCTTAGTCAAATTAGATAAGTCGGTTGTTTCTTTGGTAAAAATGAACTTACCAGAGGAGCTTGCTCAATCTGATATCTTTAGAACGGGTATCGATCTTGTAGAATAGGTGGTAGAAGATGGAAATTCTAAGAAATGTTTGGGAGTGGGTGAAAGAGCATAAGAAGGCTACGTTCGCAATAGTTGGTGTTATACTTTTGATTTTCTTGATGGTGCAAGCTAATAGGCATGCTCAACAGAAAAATAAGGTTTCTGTACCGAAGACTGAAGTAAAGAGCTCTAGTAAAGATGATAACTATGTCGAAGGTACTGACGCTTACTTGATGGATATGCAACCTGAGTTAAGAAAGTCTTTCGGTACTCCCCCAAAAGGGTTTATTTGGGATTTGGATGGTAAGACGATTTCTCTAGGTAATAAGTCAATGTCTAGTGAAGACGTGTTATATTCTTATGTAAGGGCTTTATCTACGTTAGATTTTGCTACAGCGGAGAAATACTCTAGGGGTACCAAAGTTGTGGAAACCTACAATGATTATTTCTCTTCTAAGACGGCAGCTCAAGCAGATTACCAAGAGCAGTTTCTTCGTAATATGTATAAGGTAGCCTTAACCTCCATGGAAATTAAAGGGGTAGAATCTAGTGCAACCTTTGCCAATAATAAGGTAGTTTATACTGTTCAGGTTAGTATGCTTGACTTAACAAGTAAAGATTTTTGGCAAGAAGATAAAGATAACTTGTTCAAGAATATGTCCCTCTATGAAACCCAAGAAAATGACTCTACTAAGCTTGATATTTTCTTATACGATTATATCTTGAATTACTATAAGTCAAAAGATGCAGTTAAACGTGATATTTCTTTCGATATTACTTTGGAACGCTATCCAGATATTGACTCAGGTTGGTTAGTAAGTATCGACAAGGACGTTGATGATGCAGCTAAATATAGTAATGGTAAATTGGTAACAAATTATATTGTAGAGCAGTTTAGGGATTATGCTATAAATAAGCAACAAGAATCCAAAGGTACAGGGGTACCTAAGAAAGTTACTGAGGAGGACGACCAATAATGAGTGGGATGTTACTATTATTTTTCTTTACATTGTTTTTAGATTCATACGTTGGAGCTATTGACAAGTATAACGGCACAGTAGAAAACACGGTTCATGCAGTTGTATGGACTCCTTTGTTTATCTATGTATTAGTAAATATTATTTTTGGAGGTTAATATGGCTAATTTTTTCGATGAGTTTGGTTCAGAAGAAGAAGCTCTAGAGAACCACCGAGCTAAGTCTAACCCACCAGAGTTTGGTGCAGGGCAGGATGATGATTGGTTTATGGGATTGCAGTCTGAAGGCTCTCACGTGGATGTAGATAGTTTTGCAGGTTTGAGCAACCCAGGAGGTGGAGGAGGTATGCCACCTTTTGGGGGTATGCCGTCTGATAACAATCTACAAAATAATATGAATATGTCTAAAGAAGAGGTAATCTTAGGTCATGTTTGGAAAGGTTTTGTAGCGTTTTGTAAGCTGATGGGTTCTTTCCTAGCTAATTTATTTAGTACTATTAAGATTACAAGCCCAGTGGGTTGGAACAATACTTTCGTAATGTTTTCAAGATATGGTGTCGGTTTGGCAGCTTTTGGGTTATTCTTGTATGTTCTAGGGTTCTTTATTACCAGTATTTCTTCTGCTATGTGGTTAGTAGTATTAGGGGTACTCTGTAGTGTAGTTGGTTTTTCAGGTCGTTTTCTCCTAGTAGGTAAGGCTCTAGCTTGGGTAGAGGAGACTGGTTCACATGCTACAACAACCGATGAGATTGAAAATAAACCTGCGGATTTCAGTAGTGAGGATTTTCAACCTGAAGAGTCTTTCGAGGAAGAAGAGTTTGATGAAGTTCCTTATTCTGAGGATGACTTTGGTGATTACGAAGAATACTCAGAAGAAGATGACGGGGAGTATATTTCACTAGCAGACGTAGCTGATGAGGGGTATACGCCTTTAGAGGTAGAAGAACCAGAAAGCGTGGACGATGCTATACAGGAACTTGATATGGCTCAACCAGGTATGCAGAGCAGGTTATATTTGCACGAACAGTTCTCTAAAATTTTACGCTCTATGACACCAAACTTCTATGACATGGTAGAAATCTATGAAGAAACCGAAGTATTTAGTCATTATAACTTCTTGCTATCTAATGCAGCTAGTCGTGAAGGTTTCAATGATGAGGATTATAGGCTTTTAAAAATATATGAAAATAGTTTCATGTATAAGTTAGTTGTAGCAGCTAATGGTAAATTCAAAGCAGATAAAGTTGGTAAGTCAATTGAAAATCAAGAACGTTACGATGATATGGGTAACGAGGTTGCTCCTAACGTCATGGTTATGACGAAGGAAATTGGGGGTAACGTTCATATAGACATACTTAAAAACGAACCACCTAGCTTTAGTGTTAAGGATGTTTGGTCATCTGACCTAAGTTTTATCCAAAATTCAGAAGTTACTATGCCAGTAGCTTTGGGTTCTGATGAAATGGGTAAACCTATTCTACTTGATTTTTATAATGTAGATGCCGTTGCCTTGAGTGGTATGAAGGGTACTGGTAAATCTTGGTTAGCTTTGTCGATTATATGTCAGCTTTCTATGTTTAATAGCCCTAACAAGGTGCAGTTTATTATCTCAGACCCTAAGGGGTATCAGGGTGATTTCTTCTCTATGGACTTCCCCCACATTATTCAAAAGGTTCAATCTACTGAAGATACTATGAAGGTATTGAGGTGGTTAATGAATGAAGAGGTTCCAAGGCGTAGAGCATTACTTGGACAATATAAAATGAGTAATATAAAAGAGTTGCACAAGTTACATCCTGATGTAAATATGCCGTTCCTTTATATCTTCATGGAAGAAATGATGTCTTTAGGTAACCATCTCCAAAAGAACAACATGGATGAATACAAAGAGTATCGTATGATTATTAGTGAGATAATTAATAATTTGCGTTATATTGGGGTACGCTTATTCGGTTTGAGTCAGCGTCTTGTAGACAGTGCTATACCGAAAGACGTTAAAGTGGGTATCGATTTGCGTATGGTAGCAGGTGCGGATGCCTCAGAGATTGAACAAGCTACTGAAACTAAACCAAGGGACTTCCCATACAATATTTCAGGTAAAATTGGTAGGTATGCTATCCGTACACCAGAATATAGGGGTGGTAAGACTTCGTTTATGATTGGTGCAATCCTTGGTAGAGATGTTGTAGATAACGGTAATACTTATAGATATATCGAAGCTTTATGGAATAAACTAGAACCTCGTAAAGAGGAATTAGATGTTAAAGAGGCAGTTTCTCAGGAAATTAAAGATGCAAGTCCTAGTGAGATGGACGATATTCTCAACATGGTAATTGATATCTAGGGGGTATTATGGTAGAAGTTTTATTAGAAACGAGTATAGGTCAGTTGTCTAACGACCTATATTCTTCTATAAATTGGTCTAAGGTTGGTCTTAAGAGTTTTAAGGAGTTTAAAAACTCTATATTTCGAGAATTTGAAGAACGGGAACTCAGGTTCAATATTCAATATGAAAAAGTTACTCCTTTTGCGAATCAGCAAATAGAGATTGAATACATCAATGAAGTACAGTTTGTCGGGGAAGAGGAAGAGTTCAACCTTGATATGTTTAATCTCTTCGACGAGGAAAATACTTCCGAAGATGTTCTTTCTGTAGAAAATCTTAAGATAGAAAAGTCTCAAGTAGAAAATTTAGTTCTAAAGACTACCGAAGACGGTTTTGATTACTATGGGGTAGATTTGGAAGACGGAGAAGATGAAGATGATACTTTTGATAATTCGACTGAGGAGGGTATCTCAGAAGTTTCCGCCCTCGAAGAGGTTGTTTATGTAGAAGAGGGAGAGATGACAGAAGAGGAAGAGTTGGTAAATGAATCATCTTCTAACATCGTTTTGGAGGAACCAACTAAGATTGTTTCCCCAGTTAAAGACGACCATTTCTCTTCTGTAGATGACTTGTTAAACTCTGTAGATGAGTCAACTATTATGGGTACTAAATCAGTAGTATCTAAACGTGTTCCTACTAAGGAGAGACCTAGAACTCGTGAAATTACTTATCACGAGGGTATGTCACTAAGACAATTCTTAAGAGAAAATCCTAGGTCAACTATGGAAGTTGCAGAAAAATATTTCACTAGACGTGATATTATGAAAGAAATACAGCTTGGTCGTGTTATAAAACGTGGTCAGAAGCTATTTATTTAATTTTGAAGGTATGGTATAATGGAAGTTACAAAAATAAAATATTTTCCTATTGAGAGGACGTCTGAGACTCATCCTCTAGTTGCTTGTTCAATTACTTTTGACGATGTATTCATGATACATGATGTTAAAGTGTTCTCTGGGGGTATTGTTGTAATGCCACAGAGGGGTAGGGATAAGTCATCTAGTAACAGTAGGTCTAGTAGGGACTTGTGTCACCCCATTGATAGGGATTTCTTCTTCAAGTTGAAGGGTGTCGTTATTGAGGGGTATAATTCTTATTTGGAGACAGGGGAAGCATGTTTCTTCCCTAGTAAGTGATATGTATAAGTACTCATGTCCACGGTCTAGTTTAGAAGAAGACCGTATATGTTTGTCGTGTAAGGAAGAGTATACAGCTATAATAGGGGATTTAAATGCAGGTGTTTGTCCTAATTGCTTTAGCGAAAATACAGATATTTTAGAGTAGGAGTTGTTATTTTGGGTAGAAGAAAAGAAGTAAAATATTACGGAAACCATTTGATTGGTGATTATCTCACCGAGCGTCAGGCTCAGATGTTGTTAAAACTGCAACAAGTATCAGAGGGGCAAGGAGGTATCGAAGAGCTTAGGCATATGGCTGATGAGCTAACAGATGAACAAGTCGATGAAATCATCGAAGCTAGGGATTCTGATGTTGTTGCTCCTGAGGATAGAAAACAAGCAACTTTAACAGACCTCCAAACGGTAGGGGTATCCTTTATGTACGTTTCTAAGCGTATGATTTTAGGAGATTCAGTTGGTATGGGTAAGACGGTACAAGTTTCTAGTCTCATTAAGTACCTTACTATGAAGGCTGAGGAAAAAGGTTTTTCTTTTAATGTATTGTATCTGACAGAAAAGAACCTTACTAGGCAATCTACTAGGGAGTTGATTAAGTTTAGTGGTCTTTACTTTGAGGAGCTTGGTGGGGAAAAAGATAAAATTCTTAAATTTAGCCAACGTAATGAGCTTATGTCTGTAAATGTCTGTGGAAATCACTCACTAATGAGTCACCCTCTATTCCATGCTTGGTGTGATCAGTACGAAGATTACTATGGGTATTTCCCATTTGATATGATTGTTGTAGATGAGTCAGGTTCTGTTCTAACTAATGAGAAAACTACAAAGTTCAAGTCGGGTAGGCTTTTGGCTGATAAGGCTGATTATGTTATTTTAATGAATGCAGGGTCTTTCGAGAATGCTTTAGATAAGTTTAGAGCTCAATTAGACTTTGTAGATCCTACTTTCTTATTTACTAAAACAGAATTTCAGAGAAGGTACCAGGAGTTAGATTGGTCGTTTGGTCGCCCCCAGTTTAGGGGTAAGTACAAAAATGCCGAAGATTTTCGTGAAAAGATAGCTTTAAGGTATTTAAAACGTACTCGTGAGGGGCAAGGAGCTCAGATGATTGGTTGTACTGCTGAATTAATAGAGGTGGGTACTTCTAAAATTCAGAAGCAAATACTTCGTAAATCGTCTATGCCTCAGATGGCATTGGATTGTCCTTCTTATTGGGGTGATCATATTGAGTACAATGCTGAAAATGTTCCAAAAGCAGGAGCATTACTAGACTTGTTGAATGGAAAGCTCAGAGGGGTAGAACAGGTTCTTATTTACACTACCTTGAAAGAACCTCATAAGCACCTAAAACGTTTCCTAGAAGCTAACGGCTTTAAGTCTGAGATTATGAATGGTAGTACACCTACTAATATTAGAAACGAGATTATTGATGCCTTTAAACGTAAGGATATTCGTATCTTGATTACTAATGTTCAACGTGGGTTGAACTTTGGGGCTTGTAACCATTGTATCTTCTATAACTATGATGGCAACCCAAATAATATGGTTCAGTTCGAAGGTCGTATTACACGGGACTTTAATATTGTAGATAAGCACGTTTATATGATTGTAACTAGAGGGGATGAGAAGCGTAAGCTCTTATCTGAAATCTCTAGACGAGCTGAGGCAAGTAGTGAGTTTGCAGGTAGGGACTTCTCCATGGTGTTGGATTTGCTTAAAGAACATGCAAATAAGAAGAAATAGGACTGGCTCAGGTCAGTTCTTTTCTATATAATGTCTATTTATTTTATTTATGGGGTATGTTATAATAGTACAAAAGTTATGGAGTAGTATAATGTCTATAAAATTTAAAATGTTGAAGATGGGCGGATGTGCTTCAGATTGATATGAGAGAGGCTTAAAGGGTATATCCTAACTGTTAAGAAAGGTTAAAATGAAATTATCGTTAAAATATGTGAAAGTTATTATAGAGTTCTTGTCTAGTAGTGGTCAGGGTCTTGAAGTAGTAAATGATTTGCTTATTGTCTCTCCTAAAGAGTGGCATTTTTCTTACACTGACTTAGATGGGAAAATCTATGATTGTGTGGTATTAGAGAAGAAGGCAGACTTATCGGATTTAAGTGTTATCTTTAGCTCTGATATTTATAACCTAGTTATAGCTCTAAGGAAGGAGGGGTAGTTAGATGAAACTACATTTCGAAGAATGTCCTCATAACTGTAATGCTAATGGTCAACTTTTTGACAGGGCTTTAGGTCGTTTTATAAATTGCCCTTACTGCGAGGAAAAACGTAAAGAAGCTATCGAGAGTGGAGTCATAGATGAAAGTGAAGAAAGTAAAAGTATTCACGAGGAGTTAGGTTTTTCTGATAAATACTTAACTTCTTATTTTGATTTCGATTTACTAATTCCAGACATGGAAAAACCTTTAATTGACCAAGAGTCTTATGCTAGTGTTAGGGATGTTCTTAATGACCTTCGTGGTACGCTATCGAGGGGTGAGATGCCTAGTAAGTCTATGTGTTTTGGTTTGGCTAGGAAGGGGTATGCTGATAGGTTAGCTTTTCCTATGTTAGCTTTAGCTTATGAGAAGGGGCTTGGAAGTGGTAAGTTCTTATCCAGTAGGGTATATTATTCTTACTACATTAAAGACAAGGACCTACAGGAGTACTATGATTTAGACCTTTTGTTTGTACTAGTTAATTCAGGTTCATCTTATAAGGAGCTAATGTGTATTCGTGGGTTGATGGAGGCAAGAGCGGTAGCTAATAAACCTACTATTTTTGTAACAAATAACGACATCGATGAGTGTTTGCTACTGTTGGGTAGTGTCGATGATGAAAGCTATTATTTAGCAAGTCCTTACTTTATTGAGAGAACTAAGACTAGGGATAGTCACTCTTATGCATCTGATAGTCTAAGGGGTACTGGTGTAGGCTTGGGTATTAGTATGGAGGACTTACATTCTCTTTAATTCTTAGGCAGTTGTTATAAGCACTTAATTGGTGCTTTTTTCTATTACCAGATACTTGTTTTATTCCTCGATATTTTATATACTATTTATAGGTCTTTTATATTTTATATTTTGAAAGGAGTTTTTATGTCCGATAAAAACTTAGATAGCTATGGTATTGATAGCTTGAAGAAGCTGAAGGGTGCAGAACCTATTCGTAAACGTCCAGCCTCTATGTTAGGTAGTGAAGGTCTTGATGGTGCGAAACACACCTTTTGGGAAATTGTAGGCAATGCTCTAGATGAAGTTTCATCGGGGTATGGTGACCGAATTGAAATTAGGTTTTACCCAGAAGATGGCTCGATTTCTGTACGAGATTTTGGTCGTGGTGTTCCTCTTACTTGGTCTGAGAAGGAACAGGACTGGGGTTGGTCTATCGTTTATAACACTCTCTATGCAGGGGGTAAAATGGATGACCCTAAAACAGTGCTTATCGGTTTCGATGACTGGGACAACTTTAAGTTCTCTAACTATTCTTATCTAGCGTCTATTGGATTGAATGGGGTAGGGGCAGCTTGTTCTCAGTTTACCTCAGAATACTTTGATGTAGTTTCTTACCGTGACGGGAAAGAGTATTCTATGCACTTTGAGAAAGGTTATCCAGCTTGGGAAGAGTTGCATGTTGCTGAACAAACCCAACCAAATGGTACATTTGTAAAATGGAAACCCGATGCAGAGGTATTTACGGATGTAAATATTACTTTCGCTTGGCTTAAGTCTGTGTGTGAGGACATGTCTTATGTATCAGGGGTAGATGTAATTCTGTCTGACGGCAAGAAAGAAATGACTTATTCTGCATCAAATATTAAGGAACATTTAGCAAGCCGTATTGGTTCTTTTGTTGCAGAGTCTTCTTATCTACACCATGAAGACCTTGAAGATAAGGAAGGAAATGTAGTAGGTGTCCTTGTCTGTGAGGCTAACGTAGTAATGTCAGGAAAAGGTGCAGGAGTTCGTTACTTCAACAACCAGGTTAAGGTTGTTGGAGGGGTACACGAGGATTATTCTCGTTCTGCTATTGTGAATTTCTATAAAGCTAAAGGTAAAGAACAAGGAGTCAAATTACTTGATGGCGATATTCTAGGGCAGTACTCTATGATTATCACAACTTTGGCTAATGAAAAATCTTATCGTGGTCAAACTAAGGACTCTATTGATAACCCTTATATTGGTGATGCAATTTACTATGCGATTAATAAACTTCTTAGTAATTCGTGGCTAAAAGAAGAAGACTGGTGTAAGAAAATCCTTGAACGTGCTATCACTTCTGCTACAATTAGGGAAGCAGCTAAGGCAGCTGAAGCTCAAATCAAGGAAGCCAATAAGAAAATTAACAAACCTACCATGCCAGACAAGTTCGTATCTTGTGAGGCGTCACTTAAAGGTAATTATAAAGAAGTTGAACTTTACATTGTTGAGGGGGACTCAGCTAAAGGTTCAACAGTAGCAGCCAGGGACTCTAGATTTCAAGCAGTTCTTCCAGTTAGGGGTAAAACCCTTAATACTGCTAAGGCTACAGTTGAAAAGGTTCTTAACAACAAAGAAGCAGTTGAAATTATGAATGTTGTCGGGGCTGGTATGACTGTAGAGGAAGAAGGGTACAGTCTCTTCAATTTAGATAACTTAAAAGTTGGTAAGGTTATCCTCATGACCGATGCCGATGAAGATGGTAAGCACATTAAGGCTTTGCTAGTTACTTTTATTTACAAGTATATGCGTCCTCTCTTGGAAGAAGGTTTAGTTTACCTTGCTAACCCTCCAAAATACCATGCGAACGGGGTATATTACTATACTGAGGAAGAATTCCAAAAAGCCCGAGAAGAAGGAAAAGTTGGTAAAAACTTTGATCGTTACAAAGGTTTGGGTCAGATGAATGCTCAAGTCCTTTGGGATACTACTATGAATCCCGAAACTCGTAAGTTAACTCAAGTTAAGATTGAGGAAGGTGACTTCGAGTTTGAGTCTGCTATCGAGGTAATGTCTGGCGCTGATGTTTCAGTTCGTAAGCAGTTCGTGTTAGACGCCCTAATGGACGGGTATGAGAACTATGAAGACTCTGTAGAAATCTTAAACGGAATACTTGAGGAAATGGAGTTTGAAGATGAGCTTGAAATCGAAGAAGTTTATTACTAATTTCCGTGAGAAGGCAAAAGGTTGGCAACTTAATCTTGCCAATCTTCTTCTCCCAATGATTCTTATCATGTTACTTCTGGCTCTATACTTAGTAGGGGTAGGCAATCATGCCCTATTCAATAACACAAAGTATTTCGAGTCGACGGAGTTGCTATATAAGGTTCCCGATGCTTACTCTTTAAAAGATATGAAGGTGGAAATCAATAGTACTTTCTATACAATTAAAGAAGTAGTTTATGTATTTAGGTCTATTGGTACACAGTTCAATGTCTCTGAAGGTATTTTGACTCGAGGCTATTATTTGGGCATGTATGGCCCAGTTCTATGGGTTGCGGGGGTATCTTGCTTATACATTGTTACTGAGCTTATTAAGTGCTTATCTTATGCGAAAGGTATTAAAACTAAATTAAAAGAGAAGAAGTGGTGGGGACGTGGATTCGTTCTTGCTTGTGTTCTCTTTGTAGTTTTGGTATTGGAGTTACTTTTCCCACTATTATAAGTAGTTATACTCCAGATTTTTCGCTAATTTTGTTAACATTTATTTTAGTGTTTGGAGTTACTTTATTTTTAGTAGTTAAATTAGCTAGATTTTTAGGGGAATTACTTGTAATTTCAGTGCTTAATTCTCTTGTCGTATAGTTGGTTTAATGGTAAAATATAGTATAGTTTATTATTGGAGGTCATTTTGGCTAAATTATATAACGGAAGTTCAAAAGGTTTTGAACAAGTAGCAGATGGTTTTGTAGACTACTCTATCGAGGTAGGTATTAACCGAGCTTTTGCTAGTGTGGTTGATGGTCTTAAGACTTCTCAACGACGGGTTGTATTTGTATTAGATAAGGAAAAGGTTTATAAGCCAACTAAGTCAACAAAAGCAGTTGGTTACGTTCTTGCTTATCACCCCCATGGCGATGATGCAATTTATGAAACGGCATGCCGTATGGTGGATTCTAATGGTTCTGTTACCCCTCCCCTCTTAAAAGGAGAAGGCCACCTAGGGGTATCCCACTCGGACTCAAGTCCAGCGTATAAACGTTACACTAGTATGTGGCTTCTTGAGTCAACTCGTGAATTGTTTTTGCAGGATTTGGATGGTGTTCCTTGGAAGCCTACAGAAACTGATGAAGGTCTTGAACCAGTTTATCTTCCTGCACGTTTCCCGATGGCTCTTACAGCATCTGTACAAGGTATGGGGGTTGGTATTGCTAACAAGATCCCATCGTTTAACTTTGCTGATGTCTTGAAGCTTACTAAGGAATACATTGCTGATGGTTGTAAGTTTAATAACCAGATTATTTACCCAGACCTACCTAATGGTGGTATTGTGGTAGCTAATAATGCAGAGATGGCTAAAATTATGGCTACTGGACGTGGTCAGATTAAGTCTAAGGCTCGTATTTCTGTGAATAAGCGTGATGTAATTATTGAGGAGTTGCCTTATAACCTTACCGATGGTAAGGTAGTAGAAAAGATTAAGGCCCTTATCCGTTCTAGTAAGACACGTAGACTTGCTAATGGTGAGCCTAACCCTAACTATGGTAAGTTCCCTTATGTTACTTCAGAAGACCATGTTATCCTTACATCTGACTTGAAAGGTTTTGGTATCAAAATTCATTGTCGTAAGGCAGCCGATGTTGAACCTATGCTTCTAACTTTGGCTCGTAAGGGTATTACTCAGAATACCTTTACATCCAACATGATTTTCACTAACGGTTCTAGGTTAGTAGTTACAGGGGTATACGGTGTAATCGAAGAATGGTTTGCTAAACGTAAGGAGATTCTAACCCTTAAATTTAATAAGCAAATCGACGCTCTCTCAAAAGAGTTGGTTATCTTAGATTACTTCTTACGCCTTATCTCTAATGAAGAGCATAAGAATAAGTACCTTAAGATTATTGCTAACGAGGGCGTAGCTTCTGCAAGTGATTACTTGAACGAGCTATTCCAAGATATTCCTAGTGAGGTTTGTGACTGGATTTCTAAGCGTCGTGCTAATGCATTCCTAGATGGTGGTAAGCATGCTAAGCGTTTTGCTGATATCTCTGCAACTATCGAGTTGTATAAGGGGTATTTAGAAGACCTTAACACTTACATTTACAACGATCTTACTGAAATTGAAAACAAGTATGCTCACCTTTACCCTCGTAAAACTGAAATCACGTTTAAGGATTACAAGTTTGTTAAACGTGAAGAAGTAGTAGAAGTCGATGAGTCTTATTGTGGCTATGTTCTCTATAAGGACGGGGTAATTCAAAAAGTCTCTTCCATCGAAGGCTTCGAGGATATGGAAAGCGTTGCTATGATTATGGAAGGCCGTGCTAATAGTTTGTTGGTAGGTTTTGACTATGTAGGAAACCTTATCCGTATTTACGGTGATGAGTTGCCTTATGGTAAGACTGACTTACAAACTTACCTAGGTGTGGCAGGTCTTGTAGATGACTACCGTATCATGTACTTAACTGTTGCTGATGGTAGCGTTAAGCGTTTGCTTTACCGTGATGGTAAGATGTCTGTACTAGATACAGGTGAAGTTCTTGGTAAAAAACAACGTAAGCGTCTTATTCGTAACGGTGTTCCAGAAGATGTTAATACTATGCTAGTAGAGGTCTTTAACGAAGAAGACTTAGATGAGTATCTCTATGTAGCTGACGAGACTAAGTCTCTTCACCTTGGGGTAGTCGCATGGCGAAAATTGCCAGTTAAGTCTCGTTTAGGTAAGACTCGTGCATTTAGTGGTAGCAAAACAATGAATATCACTCAGTACGGTACTTGTGACTTAGAAGCTTGCCACTCTTACTTTACTAACATGGAAAACTTTGAAGGTAAGTTGCGTAAGGTGAAAGAAGGAGACGTTTCCTTTGATGGAACTGAGTTTGAGAAAGGTAGGTTCGTATAATGTCAGAACTTTTAATTGAAGGTAGCTCAGAAGTAAGACTCGTGGAAGGGAAGATTTCGAGTGTTAGCAAAAATGATTTAAAGTTTCTCTTCGAGGTAGCAGAACTTAAACAGGATTTTACAATTTATTGTATGGGTATTGAATTCTATCTTCAAAGGAAGGACTCTAACTTGTATGATAGTCCAGGTTCGATAGTTTTTACCACTATACACGAAGATTCCTCTTTGTCTCTTAACTACATTGGGCAAGAAGACGTAAGTATGGAGAATATCTCTGATAAATCTATTGAAGATGTCTATGAATTACTTACTACAGTTAATGATGCTCTTAAGGTAGATGAGGATTGTATTAGGGTTTTCGTCATTCATAACTTTAAAGAATTATTTAAGGACTCGGATTTGTCATCCAAGTTTATGGATTATGTTAATAAAAACAACATTTATGTAGCAGTAGATTAGGGGGTATATCTTGCCAGAGGATTATGTAGTTCTTTCTCCCGAGCAAAGGCTGAAGAGTTTTGGGGATATTCTTCTTGCGAGTGCTTTAGGAAAAAGTGAAACAGCAATAAAAAATAGGCAATTTCTTTTCGGTAATGCTAGAACTGAGTTATTTAGGGACGAGTGTTTCATTATTTACTCTCTCCTATATAAGTTCAAGGATAGGAATATCTCTATCGACGAAGAGTTTGTTAAGCTTTCTCTTATGCATCAGCAGGATATTATTGAGACTGCCTCTAACATGAGGAAGATTGACATTAACTCTTATGGTGATATAGATGACTCTCCTGTATTGGGGTATATTGGTGGGGTAATGAAGTACTTCGCTAATCTATCGAAGATGGACAAGGTACTTCCAGATGAATTTCAACTTGTATTTGAGAAATATCTCATTGAATACAAGGCGATTGAAACTTCGCAGGTTTACGCTGATAGTCTTCAGATTATTGGTGATGGTTTAAAAGTAGGTCGTAAAACCTTACAAGGTTTTGAAGCAAGTCGCGACTACGTTAAGAATAACTTAGCTAGAATTGAGGGAGTCGTAGACCAAAACAAGGGTGTAGGGTTTGTAAATATGTCCGAGGTCATCCTAAATCCTAAACAAGAAAGTCAGTCTGTTAAAATCTCTGATTTTGGTGCTATTGAGGAGCTTAACAACCACTATGGGGGTATCTATACAGGCAACCTTTACACCGTAATGGCTCCGTCTAAGTCAGGTAAGTCTAAGTTTTGTGCTAGACTTTCTCATACTGCGATGGTTAACTACGGTGTAAACGTATCTGTTTGGGCTTTTGAGGGTGGTTTCGAAGCATGGACAGCTCAGATGAGGGCTATCCACTTTGACTACACCTATAACACAGGGGCATCTGCAACTGAAGTGAAGGTTGGGGTAACTCAGGGGGCTATCTTACACGACAAGTTCCCAGAGGGTAGCCCATATCGTGAGTTGGAAGCTACTTCTAAGCTAGACTTAGCTAGTAATTCGGCTTATGGTAGTATGCACTTTATCGATAGACCTTTTAAGGTTGAGACTTTCCTAGATGAGATTGACGCATCTATTAAGGCTAACAATTCTCAAATGCTTGTAATCGACTATCTTCAACTTATTGACTCTGAGAAGTCTATGAGTGAACGTGAGCGTATTGCTACGGCATACCCTCGCTTGTTGGAGTATTGTAAGAAAAACAATATTGCAGTAGTTTCTCCAGCCCAGTACAAACAGGATGTTGTTGATGAGTTGCAACGCAAAAAAGAGGGTGAGTCTCGTGATATGCGTACAGCAGGTGGTGGTTCTTATGAGATTATTAAGACTTCCGATGTTATCTTTGCTCTTTGGGCAAGCACGGAGGACCTTACTAATAACAAAATGACCATTATGCCTATGCCAACTCGTTTTTACGATGCAATTCCAGAGTTCGACATTTATGTAGACTTGGGGTATTGCCAGTTTAGGTCGCTTAATTAATTATATTAGAAGGGGTAGTAGCAGTTATTGTTACTGCCTTTTGCAATTTCTGTATATTTTTAAGTTTCTTTTGAATATTGTACTGGAGGTTATTTAGATGATTAGTGGATTCGCTAGGTTTGTCGTAGGATTGTTTTTAGGTATCCTTATAATTGCGATTACTTTCTTGTTTTCATATATTGCTTTAAAGTTATTGGGGGTAAACTTATGGATAAACGGATAAAAGTCTTTGTTCTTGGGGTAGTAGTTTTCTTATCAGTTCTTATTGCACTGTTAGCTAATTTCTTGATATCTAAAACTAAGATAAAAGAAGAACCTACTAAACCTAAGGTAGAGCATGTTTCTAAGAAGGAAAGCGATATCTCTGTTAGTTTTGGTAAGGATATCAGTAGCTTAAGAGATTTAGATAAGAGTTCTATATCTAAGCGTATCCAAGTCTTTAACAAAACTTATGGTCTTGGTATTAAGGATACAACTGTTTCTTCTTTGGATTGGAAGTCTAGTGGTGTCGTAGTTACAGACTCTGTAGGTGGGTTTGAGTTCATTACAGATTATTATGGAACTCTTTTAGGTTTTACTAGCAGGTCTACTCTTTCTGATGCAACTTTAAAAAAAGTTAGTAAGAGTTTTTCAACTATTTCTTTAGGTGATGGGCGAGTGCTTTATTTAGGTTCTATCACAAACGGTCTAGTTAACAAGGATAAACCTCTTATAAAGGTAAATCAGTTAACTACTTCTAATATTCCTAAAGATACAGACTTTGAATTAGAAAAATTACCGTCTATTTGGAAAGGATTAGGGGTATCCGAGGATAACCTTAAGTTTTCTAGGTTTGTAAAATCTCCTAGTGGGGTAGATTTAGCTGAATACAAAAATAAGGAGGGTGACTATCTGTATTATAGCTTGTATTCTGTTCCGAGTGATGAAGGTCAAAGCATTCGAGGTAAGTTCTTTGGGATTATGAAGAATAAGTATGACTCTAAGATTACTGACTTGTTTATTAAGAACGTTGCTCAGTTTGGTATATTCGAGGTTAAAGGTGGTGGTATTCTTTGGATAACTTACTAATAACAGGAAATATCTTATGGGTAAACTTCTTAATAGCTCAAGAGGATTTACGAATAAAGGTTAAGAAGAATTTAAAGTCTCTCTTTGTGGGGTTCTTGATACTTTGTCAGTTCTTATTTCCCCTGATTGCTCAGGCGGGGTATGACTCTTGGGCACAAATTGTTTCAGGTGGAGCGGAATCTACCGTTATAGATATTGGTAATGCAGCTATGAAGCAGGGCTTTAACTATGAATCTTCTATAGGTTTGTTAGCGAATATCAACTCAGAGTCAGGTTTTGATACCTCTACCATTGAAGCAGGAAATGGTATCGGTAGGGGGTTGATTCAGTGGTCTTTCGAAAGACGTACTGCTATGGAAAAATTTATCCAAGAAAAGTATAACGGTGATTTCTCATCAATGGAAGGTCAAATGGCTTATTTGAACTATGAAATTACTGAGACTTCTTGGAAGGGTGAAATGAATGAGGCTACAGTAAACTCTCAGTTAGCAGCTTATGGCTTATCAATCTCTTCAAAAGCACCTAATTCTTGGGATGAGTTCAAACAAATGACTAACGCAGAAGACGCAGCTAAAATCTTCATGGTAGTAATGGAACGTCCGTCTTATGCTCCTAGCATTAACCACTGGGAACAACGTGTTAGGTTGGCAAAAGAAATGGCTGAGGCTCTTAAGGGTAAACTTAATGGTTCCCCTTCATCAGACAATAAAGGCGATGAGAAATCTGCAAAAGACATTAAAGACAGTGGACCAGGAGCTCCCGATGAGTGGGAACTCGTGGGTATGACTAAACGTAACTATATGTACGATAAGCAAAATGATGTAGCATTACCTAATAATGATGGCTTAACTATCGCACAAGGGGCTGCAGTAGCTAGTCTAAAAGAGGATATCCACGGTAGAGACCGTTTTGCTTTAGTAAACTTCTTACGAACTGTTGTTGCTTTTGTGGGAATTTGGTTCTTTGTTTGGGCAATTGCTTTGATTGTGGCATATCTGTTTGATAGGAGTAATGTTTACTTTGAGTTTAGTTTAGTATCAATGCTTACTTTTGGCTCTGTAACTGTTTTAGCTTTAGAAGATGGTAAGGAACGGAGCGAGTCAAGGTCTAAGGTCCTGAAGAGGGTAGGTCTTGCTCTTATTATAGGATTTATACTTGTGTCGGGATCTATCTATGTTGGCTTAAGCAATGTAATTTATTATATTGATAAGTTCTTGAACGGATTTTAAGTTGTAAGTCTTAAATTGCTTTATTTTTAGTATCTTTTATTTATATTTTGGAGGAAAATTATTTTATGGCTACAAAAGATGAAATTTTATTAAATCGTTTCTTAGCTCGTATGGAGAGGGAACCAGATGATGTTCAACATTCTGTTGTACGTTATGCAGAAAACTTAATGAACGGTTGTAACTGGGCGTTTATCTCGTCTAAGTCTGCAACTTACACTTTAGAAACTAAGGCTTTTGAAAAGTCTAACTTGGTAACTGTTTATAAAGTCAAGAACGGGGTACTTATCACTACCCCTATCGAAACTATCTTTAGTATCTTGACTCGTGTAAGTCCAGAACTTTACGACAATAAAGCTAAAGAGGCAGCCTTGGAATTCCGTAGGAAGTCTGTAGAAAACTTTGTAAGTTTCTTACGTTCAGGTGTTAAGCAAGCGAAAATTGGTATCTTCAACCTAAATGATAGCCCAAACATCACAGTTAGTGGTAAGGTCTATAAGGCTTTCAATATGGATTTGGCAAATGTTGCTATGTTCTTGCGTGATGCGGGGTACTCATTAGTTATCGGTGGTCGTAAGGTTCCAGCATCTTACGCTCTAATCCAAGCAAACTATCCTAAATTGCTTTCTCAGCTTGAGCTTGCTCCTAGTGGTAATGGTTTGATGCTAGATATCGTTAAGGGGTAGGTACTAGTAGTTGATACAATATTAGTTATCCTCAGGTAAATAGCTTATAGTAGAAGTCTTATTCCCTTGTATTTCAAGGGAATTTTTGGTAAAATAGTTTAAAAGAATTTAGTAAGGATTTTGTACATGACAAATTTTGGCATATTTGAGTCCAATTTAAGAGGATATTTTGATGGAAACGTAAAAAGGTCTCATATTGAAGATCTTATTGAAGAGGGGTATAATTCGGTACTTCTAACCATTAGTGAGAAGGGTAGCATCGTATTACGTTTTAGTGGGAAATACTCGAGTAGGTTCTCCTTTAGGAGCTTAGCCTACTTCCACAGAGAGTCGGAAAAATTAGAGGATTTGGAAGGCTTGGTTTATGCTTTACTTACTGCTTGTGACTCTGCTGAGAAGGCTTCTAGTTGTTTTGTTCCTAAAAGTTACAGTGTAGAAGTTGTAGCTGAGGATGCAGAAGTCTTTTACCATAAGCTCCAAATACTAAAACAGTAGTTATACGAGGTATCTGAATGTTTAAATTATCTAACGGTAAAGAGTTTTCTCGTCTAGTCCTTACTAGTTTTGAAACTACCTTAGGTTATATTACTAAATCCTCTAGTGAGGGGTACTCCTTTAAGTTACTGAATTGTGAGTCTATGTTACATAAGTTGATGCTTGCAGGTCTTGAAGAGTCTTATTCAAGCGAACAGATTCAGTCTTGGATGAGTGAACATTTGACAGTAACTCAAACTAGGGCTAACCGAAGTGAATGTTACCCTAGTTGGTGTCGTACTATGGAAGACGAAATTTATGCGATAAGTTCTACAAAGGATAAGCCTGCAAGGAGTTGGCATTATGAATAATTATTCTAGCTTTGATGGAGCTCAAGCAAAATGGACATCTGAAGGGATTTGGTACAAAAGAGACCTTCGAGGTGGTGAGGCAGTAGCTGAGACTTTGGTGTCTTTATTCTTAGAGTCTTGCTTAAATGTTACAGATTTTAGGGCAGGTAACTATGGTTATGTTCCGTATAGGGTATCCCCTAACGATAAGCGTGTTTGTCTATCCCCTAATTTCTTAGAAAATGGTAAGACCTTTGTATCTTTATATGAGGCTATGAAGTTACTTAAACCTAGGTGGTCTGAGCATACAGACTTTGAAGGTAAGCTAGAGTACATAGATAGTGTTTATAGAGGAGTACTGGGGTATTCTTGTAAGAATTGGCTACTTATGGTACTAACCTTAGATGTCATGTTCCGCAATACTGATAGACACTTATCAAATCTAGGTTTTGTATCTGATAGGTGTGGGGGTTTGCAAGTTGCCCCTATCTTCGACAATGGGATGGCTCTTGGGGTATCTGAGGGTGCTTACTTCGATTTAGCAAACACTATTTCGGGTCTTGGGTTTAGAATTAAACCTTATGAATTGACAGTAAGGTATCTAGAGAAGTATATTAACCCCAGCTACTTCGCATTTAGTGTAGATAAGTTTATTAAATGTTTCGATAAGAATATACCTAAAACTAATTTATTATTGGCATTTCTAAACATTTTGGTTCGTTACTATCCTAAAGATTCACTTGGGGTGGATACGAAGAAGAAGTTAGAAGAGTATTTCGGACCTTTTAGTTCTAAGAGGTTTATGTAGGTAGAAGAATGGATAAAAAACGGTTTTTAAACTATAAACGCAACAACGAGAAAGTCTTAACAATTCAGGATTTGTATAAGACTTTTGTATCTCCACGTGCGTCAAAATTTTCAAGGTATGATTTTGAACGTAGTAATACTGTTGTTTGTCCTTTCCATGACGATAACGACCCCTCTTTTGGTGTTATTAAGGGTAAGGATGGGATAGATAGGTATCACTGTTTTGGTTGTGGGGTAGTTGGTAATTATATCGACTTCTACAGGGGTATCCAAAAAATCTTTAACTCTAGAACCCTTACAGAGGAACGGGCTATCACAGAGATAGCAGAAAAATTCGCTATACCTTTAGATAGCTTAACTGTTAATGAAGAAGAAGTCGCTCTATCACGAGAACAGCAATTAGAAGCCTTTAAGAATAGGTACACTGTTGCTGACTTTGATAGGGACATTAGGATGGGTTTACTTTTGGGTAGGCCTACAGCTTATTACAACGCTAAGTTGTTAGAATTGATTAGTGAGGAATTATTATGAGAGGTGATTTAATTACTAAAAAATTACCAAAGTATAAACGTGACGCTATGGAGCGTATTGCTTACCTATGTTTCAAGGAACTAAATCCTAAATTTAACGATAGGTTTACTTTCCAAGACTTTAAGTTAGGTACTTACAAGTTTGAAGGTAGTTACTTAACTATTACCATTGGAGGAGTAATTAAAATCAAACTTTACGGTGATTTCCCTATGATTTCTGGAGGCGTTTCTAGTGATAACTCATTCAGTTATGAAACTGCTAGGAAGATAATCGCAAAAGTTAGTGAACTGGAGAAAAATAGTCCTATTCACGATAATGGTGATATACTTCTTGTAACTGAGTTTAATTTAGCCTATAAGTATCTGAGATCGGTTGGTCATCGGGGTACACGTGTTCAATATAAAGGAGAATAATATGTCTTGGGGTAAAGCAGACGATTACTTCTCTACGGGAGAAGCAGAATATCGAAAGAAGAAGTTACAAGAAGAGTTAACTAAGAAGTATGAAAACTTTAAAGTAGATGTAAATTACTACTTATCTTTTTACCGTGAGGTACAGAGTTACTTAGCAGTGGTAGATAAGACTCTTGAAAAGACTCTAGGGGTATCATCTTCTTCGGATGTAGATAAGTTTTATGTTAGCATTGTTAATGGAGAGGTATCTATCGCTATAGATGATTACTATCAAAAAGGCGGAGAGTTGCATATTCATGCAAACCGTGTCTCTTGGGCAGGACCCGCCTCTCATAGTTCTCTAATTTATCTAGATGTACCAGTTTTCACGGCATCGGAAGATTACCTAGTTCTTAACTTGCTAGGTAGTTCTAAGTATGTAGTAGAGTTTAATACTGATGGGTTGATTATTGCTTATCAGAATGGTATTTATTCGCCTATTGCTTATAAGTACTCTATGTTAGAAGGAAAGGTTGTTGAGTGGAAGTGCTAGACTTGGATGAAGTTATTGGCGACCTTACTCCAGAGAGTGAGTTTGATGGTATTGTTAACGGAGACACTTTAAAGTCTAAGAAACCAAAAGTAAAAGAAGACAACGGTACTCGACAGTACAGGCAGTTAAGTGTCTATGATATCTTACCTAAGACTGGCTTACATTTGGGATTGGATATTTCCAAAAGGTCAACAGGTATTACTCTTGTAAAAGACGGAGAGTTTCGTTCTTGGAATAGAACTCTTAGTGGTAGTGAGGATGTTAAGTTTGCGGAGATTTTAATGCGACGTGAACTTAAGGACATCTTCCTAAAAGAGTTTGGGGGTATGTCCTTTGAAACCATTGTCGTAGAGGATGCTTTTGAGGGTGAGAACCCCACAACAACTAGAATGCTTTACTCTTTAAATACTGTAATTGACGAGATGGTTCTTGACGGTGACGTGCATTGTAAGGATTTTGTTAGGGCTAATAATAAGTCTTGGAAATCTTGGTTATGGTCTATTGAACCTCAGCTTGGTAAAGGATTAAACGAGAAAGTTAGAATTGAAGAGTTGTTAGCTTATCTCGGTATTACTGATGAAGGTAAAGGTTATCAAGATAGGTTGGACTCATTAGGAATGTTAGTGGGGTATTTCTTTAAAGCTAGGACAAACAGTTTCGACTCCTTTAAAATTCCTAAGATTACTTGGTCTAAGGTTAGGTATGTTGTTACCGAGGACGTTGAGACATTGGTTGAGGTACCTGATGAGTATCGAGTTCTTCCGACTGTTGAAGTTAACATTGGTAGGAAGGAGCTTACTAGAGAGTACATTAAGTATCTTGTATCTCTTCATAGGGGTAAGCTTGTTATTATACAATCTGACAAATCGTTAGACTTAGCATTAAAGATGCTAGGAATACCTTGGGGAGTTCGGGGAACTTTGGTGTTGTGGGGTATCTAATATAATTTAGGTATTAGGAGTTACTATGAACAATCAGAATAATCAGAACAATCAAAACAATTTAAACCAACAACCTCAGAAAACGAGGCTTACAAAATCTTATGTTGTAGAGGTGCTTAAGAATAACTTAGGCATCCCTTATGCTGAGACGGTTTATTATGACGACAGGAAAAATGAAACCAGACATTGTTGTTTAAATGAACCAGGCATTAAACATTTGACTTTAAACCAATGGCAATTTTCTGATGAAGATGGTAAGATTATTATTGTAGAATATTTTGTATGTCCTCGGTGTGGCAAGTTATTTGTTTACCGAGACTTTATGTAAGGAGAAGGATTTATGTCTAAAGAACATGAAAAACTAAAACAAGAATTAAATAAACATGGTAAAGCCTTGATTGGCTCTGTTGCAGATTTGCTAGGAATGAAATCTCATGCAAGATTTTTCCCTTATGAGGCAGGTTTTGATACTCTTCACTTGGGCATTAAAGGAGATAGAGTGTCCATTCAAGGGCGTGTCGATACTCGCATCCACTCTTACTTGGTTATTAGTGGTGAGCAGGTTTCTCTTCTAAGTGCTACAGGAGCTACTAAAGAGCTATCTGCAACACGTGCCAAGGAAATTGTTAAGGGTGTTGAAAACATCAAGTCTTTGTTTACTTTCTACGATGTAACTCCTTTTGAGATTGCTCTAGAAGTGAATGGCGACGGTAAAGTGGCAATGGTCGCTAGTACAAGTCAAGGTCGTGTTGTTATTGTAGGTTAGTGTTAGGTAAGTAGTAAGTAGAAGGGTTTTTAGTTTTGGTTGAGCATATTGTTAAAATTGAGTGTCCAGATTGTGGTTATTTGAATCACTTAGGTCGTTATGATGAAGAAGAATGCTTTAAGTGTGGTGCAGATTTGCACACGGCAGTTCAAGAAAGAACGAGAGGTAAAAAGGCTTGAGTACGGTAGTAGAAATTGGTGAACTCTTACACAGCGTAGATGCCTATGGGGTATTCAACTTACAAGAAGACCAAATCGAAAATCTTGAAAGATACATTCAAGAATGTAACGACGCAATGAACAGCAATGATGAGCCTTTGGTAGAGGATGCAATCTACGATAAATTGGTAGAAGTTCTTACTAAGGTTCGTTCAAGTAGTCCTATTTTGCAGGAGTTGTGGTCTAAGGACTCCGAAGTTATTGGTTCTTTCAATGATTTGTTGGATAAGCACCCTATGGCATCTATTCAGACAGTTAAGTCTTGGGAAGATGAAAACATTTCTAAATTCATCCAAAGAATGCCAGAAGTTTCATCTTATCTTGCAGCTTACAAGATTAACGGTCATGGTATTCGTATCGTTTATAAGGATGGGCAGATGGTAGAGGCTACAACTCGTGGTCGTTCTACTAATGGTCGTTCTATCCTAGAACACATGAAAATTCTTCTAGGTGAGTACAATGAATCCTTGGCTGATGAGGGCTTAGTAGAAATTCGGGGTGAGTTGGCTCTACGTCTTGACCGTCTTGATGATGCTCGTGAATTCAATCCAACTCTTAAATCGGCTTTCTCAGCGGTATCTTCTTTGATTAAGCCTAGTGCTACAGAAGAGGAAATTAAGTTACTTGATTTCTTAGCATATCGCATTTACATTGACGATTTTGAGTTCACCTCCCTCGAAGAGGTTTATACAACTCTTGAGGGTTGGGGGTATAGCGTTCCTCAGTACATTTCTTTAGAGGATGTACCGAAAGAGGAACTTTTCGAATCAATGCAGACAGTCGTATCAGACCTAGAGGAGAGTCTAGATGACTTTGGTTACTTCTGTGATGGGGTAGTTTTCGAGGCTAACGATAGCTTTGTTCGTGAAGATAACGAAGGTGACGGAAAGTATCACGACTACAACCTAGCGTTAAAAGTTAATTCTTGGTCACAGGATTTATACACTGGGTATATTCAAGAGATTAAGTGGAAGCGTGGTAAGTCTAAACTTAGTCCAGTTGCAGTAGTTTCGGAATCTTTAGATAGCGATGAGGGTGTTTTGACTGTGCAAGGTAATCGAGTTAAGAATGTACCTTTGTACAATCCAAAAAACATTCTAGTCTTAAGTGCCTACTTGGGTTGTCCTATCAACTTTAAGTATGGGGGCGAAGCGGGGGTAGTTCCTTGTTTCCCAGATGGTCGCTTGTTATCAGAAGATTTTGTAGTTTATGATTTATTAGGAAAGTAGGTAGAAGTTAAATGGTAAGTAAGAAAGAAAATCAAAATGCCCCTCAACAGTTGGGTGCACAGGTCACTAAAGTAGAGGTTTCTACTGTTGAACGACGTCAGGAGTTGTCTAAACCAACTAAAGATTTCTCGGTAAATGAGTTGGTTGTTTCCAACCTTGTACGAGGTTTGGAGATGGCTATTGCTGAGAAAGATGCTGAGAAAGTTCTTGGTGATTCTTCTCTGTTGGTTAAGTCTGAAGGAAAGACTTTGGTATTCACTGCTGATATTATGTCGTTCCATGAAGATTTCATCGACTTGGGGTATGTATCGGTTGTAGGTGAGAAGGTAGGTTCTGTATTAACTCCTATTAAGGGTTCTATCTCAAATCTAGTTTCTGAGAAGTTTACTACGAAGTTGTCAGATATCAACTTCCAAGCTTTGAGTGGTAAACTTCTTCGTGGAACGACTCTTATGTTTACTGCTAAAGTAGTAACGGAGTTGGGTATCGTTAACTTGGAAGACACTACAGTTGAAGACTTTGGTTTCCGTTTGCTTAAAGAAGACCGTACAGTAGATACTCTTGCTATCTTCAATGACCTAGTTGACACTTACAACTATGAGTATTATGTAGTTGAGTCTGGTGTTCTAGTTAAGAACCAGTACAGGAATACTTCTTTGGATAGTTATTTTGAAGCTTTCAAAACCTCTGAAGACCAGAAACCTTTGGAGGAGGCTCTTAAGTACATCCTTGGCTCTTATGACGATAAGTACAAGAAATTGAAAGAAGTTCTTGGGGGTATCATTAACCCTCAAGACTAGTACCACTTTTCGTAGTCTTATAAAATCTAGCAACCTTATCTTAGTGGATTTGGTTGTTTTCTATTTAGAAAGGTTTATTGATTATGAGTGAAGAGTTAGTATTAGAAGAGGAAGTCCTAACAGATGAGGATTATAGCTCTGAAGAAGTTATGGATGAGGATTCTAGTTCTGAAGTAGATGGTAGAGACTTACTTAGGCAGGAAATGGAACAGGCTGTTAGTGGGAATACTGCTATTGGTAGTGAGTTTCAGGCTACATTTACGGAAGAAGAAAGAATTTCTTCTATCTTGAATTTGCGTTCTGACTCCTATACTTTGGAGTTAGGTAGGATAAATCTATTGGAGTTGTCTCCTACAGTTCCATTGAAGGAGAGTCGCAAACAGACTTATAAGGGTTTAACTCAGTCTGTTAGGGAGCTTGGTATTTTAACACCTATTCACGTAATGTACACAGAGGGGTATAAACAATACCTTAAGGACGTTGAAGAAGGCTACGAAACGGAAGAGTGGTCTAAAGAAGAGTTTGGCGACAAGTATATCTTAATTGACGGTTTCCGTAGGGTATGGGCAGGTATTACTAATAAGATGCCTACTGCCCCAGCGGTAATTTGGGACTTCAAAGATATGGATTTAGCCATGGAGTTGTTAGTTCCTCTTAGTTTGTTACTTAATCGAAGTCAGCACCGTGATTGGAAAGAAACTTGGGGTTTGTATCAAATCTTAGAGACTACGGCTTTAATGACGCCAGCTACTTTAGAGTATTTACTTCAGCTCCAGCCAGGTGAGGCTATGAAGCTTAAGGATGTAATGCTCTGTGAGTACCCAGAAGTTATTGATGAGTTGTTATCTGAAGCAAAAACTTTGCAACAGTGTTATAACAACTTACAAAAACTTCGTAAAGAGGAAAACCAACTTGAAAGGGACGACCAACGAAGTTTGTCTGAAATTGAAGGTGCTGATGGGGTAGTCGGAGATATTACTGACGGTAATGGGCAGTTATCTTATGATGAAGTTAAACAGCTCTTAGAGTTTGATGAATCTGACATTGAGAACTTATCAGATGAAGATTTCATCGACTTGGCAGGCGGAAAGAACGATGGGGTAGAGATTAACCGTAGAGCCGGAGAGGATATCCCAAGGGAGCTTAAGCAAGCAGCTTTAGCACGAGATAACTATTCTTGTCAGATTAGTGGAACAGGTCTTGATAGTGGTCTTAAGATGACTATGGCTATGTCAGTTCTACAGGTTCACCACATTATTCCCTTGTATCTTGGGGGTAAGAATACCTTAGACAACTTGGTAACTGTCCGTATGGACTTGCATACGTGGATTCACGTTATTGAGCGTCTTGGTGGTAAGATTGGGATGTCTCCAGAAGAGTTTAAAGAACTTGAAGGCGTAGACAAGAGAGATTTGTTTGGTGCTTTGAAGTATGCAAAAGTTATTGTTGATGAGGCTAAACGTCAAGGTAAATCTACTACTGACAAGGCTTTGCAACAAGCGTCTTATGATGCAAGTCGTTTCAAAATGCCAGGAACAGACTTAAAAGAAAACATGGCATCTATACGAGACCACGAGGAGATGAAAGATGAAGTTTACTAAGTTATGTTGTATTACGGTCATAGGTATTAGTCTTCTTAGTGGGGGTAGTGCTTATGCCTATTCCGATATAGACGGAAAAATTACAAGTACTGATAATATTTCTTGGAATGAGTTTGACCCCTTATCTTGGAATCAGTTTAATGCTGATGATATGCCTGAGTCTTGGTTAGGTCATAAAATGCTAGATGGTTCTAGTGGGGTATCTTTCCCAGAGGGTGGCGATTTAATTTATGTTTATACCTTTTTAGCAATTAAGACAGGTCACAAAATGGCGGGATATATCCCATCATTCGCCAATGCCGACTTAGAGAGGATGCATGCTTATGCTAATGGTTTACCTCACTTTGGTGCTGAGGGTATTTGGTCTAATGGATGGCATGCAAATCTTGAACCTAACGGTTCTCAAATTCAGAAGAATGCAACCCTTGATTCTGCTAGAAAAGAATTTAAGGACGGGAAGTTGGTAGTTCTGCAAGTAAAGAACGACAACTTTACTGAAGAAACCCCTTACACTCACTTCATTGCTATTGACTCGGTAGAGAAAGACAACTCAGTTAAAATATTTGACAGCTATAAGCCAAGTGCAGTATTTACTGATGCCTATTCGCCTAGTGATGTAGTGGGTATGATTACCTTATCTTCTGACAAGGCGAAATCAACAGAGTTACCAAAACTATGGGAGCGTAGGGGTTGGAAAGACGTTTACTCTAAAGACGGTGAAAGAGATAAGGAAACCTTAGGAGGTGGTGGAGGTAAGGCAGGAAAAGTCGACTCTACCTATGAAGAACCTAAAGATAAGAATAAAGATAATCAATCATTAGGTAGGTATTCTCCTAAAGATGACGCCCCAATCAAGCTAGAAAGGGGTAACAAAGTTAAGAAGAAAGAAAGTAGGAAGCTAAGTGTTTGGAAAGTAGTAGCAGCGGTTGTAGGTTTAGCTATCCCTCTTGGAGGACTAGTATATTCATGGAAAAGAAAAAGAAACTAAAGTACCTAATTTCTCTAGGTATTCCCTGTTTAAGCCTACTTCAGAGTGTTACTGTTTTAGCCTATAACCCAGACCCTCCCACGGCGCCAGGTAGTTATAACATTGTCGACGTTGCTACTTGGGACCAGATGGGGTATAACGGTACTGTTCCACCGTCTAAGACAAATATGGGTGGTTTCCATTGGTCTGAGGGTTGTATGACAATGTCTTATGCCACCTTTATGAGGAAGAGTGGTCAAAGGGATAAGAACTGGGGACCGAACGATGCTTTCGATGAGTTGAACAATTTAGGTGACTATGGTGGTGGTCAGTTCCCTATGGCTAGGTATAACCCTGGAGCCAAGTGGGGTGACTGGACACTTGAAGGCTACGAAGAAGGTGGTCTTGCTGGTATGACCAAGGCTTGGGAAGATGGATACGCTCTTGTTTGTATGGTAGCCATGGGTGGTGGAGGTCGCCACGTATTCTCTATAGACTACATAGAGAATGGCAAGGTAGCTATGCTTGACTCAGGACGTAGGGGGGTATTCATTGATGACCCAGGTCAGTGGGGTAGTGGTTCTATTTTGGGGTACTACAAGTTAAAATCTCCCGATGGAACTAAAGGTAAAGACTTACCAAGATTGAATGAAGTTAGGGATGGTTCTAACTCTAAACCTACAAAGGGTGATAAGGACGGGGATGATAAAAAGGTATCATCTTCTGATGTAGGTGATGGTGGCTTAGTAGCTGAGGAAGACTTGGTTGGTATGATTAAGAGAAACCACTATCTGTATGAGTATCAAATTCCAGTTGTTTTGCCAGGTGAGGCAGTTCAAGGGGATAGTGCTTTATCTAAGGAACAAAATACTAATGCAGCTAGCATTAAGGAAGATGTAGTAAATCAAAAGTTCGACCTTATCGACTTCATTAGGACTGTAATTGCCTTTATGGGTATCGCCATCTTCGTATTTGGTTTCGCATTGATTGTAGCTTACTTGTTTGATAAGAGTAATGTGTACTTCGAGTTTAGTCTTATTAGTGCTTTAACCTTCGGAAGGTATGGAGTAAGTCACGATAAAGACGTCACTCAAGCAGGAAAAACTAAACTATTGAAAACTGCAGGAATTATTAAGTTGTTCGTGTTTACTGAGATTATTGGTTGGTTGCTTGCTTCAGGTACTGTTTACAGCATTCTAGAGTTTATTTTTACTACTATAACTCGACTTGTTTCTGAGGGTACTTGGTGGTAAAATAGTTATATATAATTATTAGGTGGTTTAGATTTATTATGGTTTTAGTTAATGAATTGAAAAGCTCCGAGATAGGTGCTAGTTTAGACCCAAGGTTCTTTGAGGTCTTGCCGACTGTCTGTGAATCTTGTGGTTCTCCGTATAACTTGAACTTAGCTCTAACGGAGTTGAGTTGCATCAACCCCTCTTGTGGGGATAAAGTTGTTATGCGTATTCGCAAGATTTGTGAGGCTTATGGTATTAAGCACTTTGGAGAATCTTCTATCGAAAAGTGGGTAGAGGCTGAGGGTATTGTTAATCCTTTAAAGATTTTCGACGTTTATGAAGGAAAACTCTTGGGAGGGTTGACAGACACTCTAAGTGATAAGATTGTACCTCAAATCTTAGCGTGTCGGTCTATGAAGTTGTGGGAGTTTGTTGCCAATGCTCAACTACCTTACATTCAATCTTCTGCAAAAACTCTCCTAGAGGGGTACTCTTCTTTGGAAGACTTTTACTCTGATATGGAAGATGGTGGAGTTGAATTTATCCAAGGTAAGTTGGGTATTAAGGACTCTTACGATAATTTTGGTAATCCTATTGTTTCAGTGCAGGCTATGAAGGTCTTTACTTCTCTAGAAGAATACAAAGAGGAGTTGCTAGAAGGTGCGGAGTATGTTACCTTTATAGAAGAAGGAAACCTACGAGAGTACTTGATTGTAGCTAGTGATGAGGTTGGAGGAGACTTCAAAACGAAACGAGAGTTCTACAACTTCATCAAACAACGCTATAGTGGTCTAGTAGATTTCACTATTGGTAGTTCTGTAACGAAGAAAACCGACATTGTAGTGTGGAAAGGTTTTGATGGAACTACTGCTCGATTGACTACGAAGGTTAAGCGTGCTTATGAGCTAGATGCTCAAGGGGTGGAAATTCAAGGTTATACGGCTAAAGAGTTCATTGAGGCTTTTGACGAGGCTCTTGGTATTAAGTAGTTCTATACTTGCTATACAACTGGCGACAATTTAGGGTTGCCAGTTTTTTAGTAAATTTTATCAAGGTATAAAATCCTTTTAAATTTTGTATCTTGAATTATTGTTAATTTTAGTAGAATCAGCCTTATTTTTCTGTAAGATTTTAGGGTTTTTCTACTATTTGGATCGTTGGTTTATTTATTAGTTAGTAGCAGTAGATTTTAGTACCTTAAGAGCTCAGCTTTATCTTTGTAAGCTGTAATTGTAGGCTTTCCTTTAAATATTTAAAGGGCTGGGAAGGGGGTATTGTTGTTCTTTTAAGTTACTTTGAATTTATTGCGATGTTGTGTTATACTATTTATAGTTATGAAGGAGATTATATGATTAAATTATCTATTTCTGAGAAAGGTTTCGCTCTAGTTAGAGACGGCAAGTCTCTTATTGCAAAAGCCTTTACTGGTAGCAACAAGCGTCAGCTTTTGTTACAGAATTTGCAACGTGGTATTGTAGCAGGCAAGGACTTCATTGAACATGAAGATATTCTTATTATTGAAGTTAATGACTCTTATGTCTATAACTGGCTTAAAGAGGACTCTCCTAATTCTAAGTATTTAGAGCAATTTACTGCAACCCATATTGCACTAAACAAACTTATTTGTAAGTACCGTTTTGTCCTTAACAATAATCCGATTGTTAATCGACTAGAGTTAGAGAAATCATATATCCCAGTAAGTAATTTTGAAATGTAATTTTAGTAGGTGGTAGAATGAAGAAAACAGTTCAAGCAGTTAAATATGCATTGGATACTTTACATATTTCCCCAGATAGTCTATTCAAGCTTATCGAAACCTCTCAGGGGTACGAAGGTGAAGACTATAACCGTTGGTTGGCTGAAAAGATTATTAGAACAGCTGACTCCGAAGGAATTCCTTTCACAGAGTTGCTAGTTAAAAAGCTGAAGATTTTGGCAGAAATTATGTCCAACTCGGAAGAGGGGGTTTCTCAACTGGTAGATGATTTTATTTCTGAGCGATTGGAAGGAGTAGAAACAATTTACGACTTCTCAGGTTTAGGGTATTCGGGTACTACAGACAGCCAAGAAGATTTTGATTGGTTTAATGGTATCAACCCGATGGGCGAAGAAATCTTAGTAAATAACACAGATAATTCTGCTTATGTAGGTTTCCTTGACTCCAAGGGTGCAGGTAAGTCTGAAGTAACTCTAGCAGGTCGCTCAATGGGGTATAGCATGAACTCTAAGGGTGGTGCAATGTTGCTCCGTTTTATTTTGATGGACGAGGCTTTAGAACCTACTAATAATACTTATGTGTTCATTAGTGATGCAGCTTTCTTTAAAGAAAATTCTTCCATCACTCAAGCTTTCATGAATCAATTTGATTTGGTAGAGGCAGTTTACCTAAACAAATTAGATACTATGCCATCTTCTTTCGCTAGTGGCTTAGATTTGATTACAGTGTGGAAGACTTATTCTTCAGAACGTGATTCTGTTTCTTCTATTTCTGCTTGTGACTTGTTAAAAGGAGGTTCTTCTAAACTATTCTACGCTGATAGCGAAGAGTTAGAAGTTGACTACCTTAAATTTAACGAGGCTACCGAGGAAGTACCAGAACTTGACTTTGATTTGAACTTGTCGGAAGATACTTACGATGTTAGTAAGTCTGATTACCATGCTTACTTATCAGTCAATGGTACTCAGCGTGTAGCAGACTATCCTATTATTGGTTCTGAGCTTGTTTATGGTATTACCAAAGAAAATTTACGTTCAATTATTGTTTACTTTGCTGGATCAAAATCTCTTGAAGGTTCTTGGGGGTATGGTCGAGGTCTTAAGCGTGTATGTGATGGCTTAGAGGGGTATAGCTCCCTAGTAGCTAATTGCTTGCCTATTTTCCTTTATAGTCCAGACTCTTTGTTCTGTACTATTGAGGGGACTTCTAGCTTTAATTATTCTTCTGACTTGGTTGCTGAGTTGTTTGAAGAGTATTCACCATTTATGTCCTTTGAGTCTAAGGTACTTTGGGATTTGGCTCAAGATTACTCTAAAGCAATGGTAAAAGGTCAAGAAGAAGAGTTAGAGAGCTCTTCATTCTATCAAATTCGAAAAGCCTTGATGGATGATAGATTTGAAAAGGTATACCAAGAAAAGTATGAGTCCGCCAAAAGTTATGTCAAACAACAACTCGAGGGGTATCTATGCTAAAGGATTTAGTAGACAAAACCTTAAATTACCATACAGTTATGTGTGATAGTGGTAAACTAGATTTGCTAGTTTATAACCTATTAAAGCAAGCTTGTAACGGAAATAAGGATACTATCTTTTATGTAAATAAAAAGTCCGACGTTGAAGAAATGTTGGACTTAAGTCTTATTATGCCTTATAGTGCCGACCAGTGGTTGTTTATTGTAAACTACAATAAAGTTAAAAGGCATAGAAGAAAACTAATTGAGTTTATAAAGGCAAAAACAGTAAGTTCTAAGGTACTAGTAAGCTTTGATAAATACGCTGATTTCAAGAAATTCAACGATGACCTAGGTGCACTAGTTAACTCTATGTATCTTAAGACTCTAAGGAAAGACGATATGGCTTTTCTTTTTAGGGATACGAAGTTAGGTAAGGACTTAAAGGAGTTTATCTTTTATTCTTACCGTTCTGAAGTAGAGAAGGTAATGTCTGTTCTAGAGTATATTAAGGACGGTCATTCCGTAAAGACAAGGAAAGATATTACGGAATTAGTAGGGGTATCCACTGGTTCCATACAACACTTCATCTTTCAACTTTTAGGGAAACCTCCTAAAACGGAGAAGTCTCGTGAAAGAATCATAAAGAATAGGTCTTACATTCTTTCAGAATTAGCGAAGGTATATGGGGTTAGGGGTATTAAAACTATTTTAACTAACTCTGTAAAAGACATCTTAGACATTAAGACATTATATCTCTCTGGTGTGGTATATAAAAGTTTAACAAACATACCCGAGGGGTACGACTCTAAGAGGTTATTGCGTTATCGTGTATTTTTTGGTAAAATTATAGATATTGAGTATTCTCGTATTTTAGAACTTTACCTCTTACTTTATAATGAGGGGGCTTGGTCAAATGAGTTGGACTTGTATAAGTTCCTTTACATTTATTACAGGAATTTAGGTTTGGAGGGATCGTAGATGACGGTTTTAGCAAGCATCGGTTTAGTCGATGTTGATAAATTTAGTGGAAAAGGGAAAGGTTCTCGCCTAGTTAGGACGTTCCGAAAGGATAATAGGGAAGGCAAGCCTAAAAAAGAGTTTCTATTCTTGAATTTAGAGGTTTCTAATAAAGAGGTAGAAGACCTCTTATCTGCACTTAAGACTTTAGACCCTAGTAAGTCAATTATTAAGGTTGTAACTATTGATGGTGACTTGCAGGAGGATGTAAGTATTCCTAGTGTGTGGAAAGGTAGGGTATTCTTAAAGGGTAGCAACTCTTATAAGGATATTACTACGTTACGCAAGGTAAGTGGTGTTCCTAATCTTTTAGAGCTTTACAAAGAAGCTAGTAAATTCCCTAATATCCGATTCTATGGGGGTACTCTTTTAGAGATTGAAGGTGTTCCCGTTGGTAGGTTTGACGAGGGGGTAGCTAAGGATTATGGAATTCTAGGTAAGGATGATTCAAAGATTTACCATGAAGAGGGTCAATCTTCTTATGACTTCTTTGATGAGTTAACATACTCAGAAGTGGAAGAGTCATGGGGTATTGGAAACATTCTATTTGAAGATAGTGTAAAAGCTAAGTCTCCTAAAGCCCCTAAAATTAGAATTAAAGCTAAAAAGGCTAAGAAGACTCCTAAAGAAAAAGTATCAACACCTAAAAAACCTAAAGTTAAAGTTAATAAGAAGAAAGACGCATTCTCTAAGATTTTTTCTCAGAAGGTGGAATTCTAATATGGTTAAACTTAGCTATTACTCTAACCTAGGTATAGAGGACTTCTCTAAGTTAGGATTAGTTTGGAATTTGTTTGCTAATTTTGGTAAGCATGAAAAAGGAGAAATCATTTCCCAGTCTAGAAATGGTTCGATTGATAGGTTTGATTTTACTGACAGGCTAATTGAAAAAGCAGCAGCTGGTGGTATCGATTTATCACAAGATGATTTCAACATCGGAGGGTATGATTATGTAAATCGTAATTATGCAGCTTTAACTAGGTATAAAAAGCTAGAAAAAGAAGTTTATCTTGTCAATGAGATAGATAAGGGTGGTGCTGAAAACACCACTGATGGGTATGGAGAGTATTCTGAGAATAGGTTAGTACAGGAAGAGTCTGACTTTGATTTGTTGGATATGGATATTGATTATATTCTAGCGTGGTCAAGGTTTTCAGATATGTCTAAACGTCTAGAGCGTAAGGGGTATTCTCTAGTTTATCTTCTTTTATCTGTAATCGAGGGGGTAGAAGAAGCCAAGAATAACTTATCCAAGGTCTGCTCTGAAGATGAAGACTTTAAAGACTGGGTAGAGAGTATTTTTCTACCAGATAAGTTACCCGATATTTTAGATAGGTTAAAAGAGTTTAAGGAGATTGGTGCTTTTGTCTAAGTTAAGTTATTTTAAATACAATACTTCAGAGATGTCACCTTCTCTGATTGTAGCTATTAACGAAACAATTCAAGAAAATAAAGCCTATGCTACGGTTATTTGGAAAAGTAGGGCAGACGATGCAATCGATGCTACTTTACACAACGCCTTAAAATACTATTCTCCAGACAAAGGAGAACTTCGAAATTACATTATCTCTACTATGAAGAATATTCTCAAGAATAGTTTCAAGAAAGAGCACTCTACAGAAGATGAGACTTTAAACTTCTTAGTAGACTCTAGTCAAGAAGATAATATAAATTCTGAGTTAGATGATTTGCTTGAAGACTTTAGTAGTGAGGTATCTGAGTGTATAGTTGAGTTCCTACCGTATGTAGTAGAGGATTATGAGTTCTTTAAAGAACTAAAAAGAACTAAAATGAAGTTTGACTATAGTGAAATTCTAGGTAAATATTCGTCTAAGACGATAGTTTCTGCATTGCAGGCTATCACTACCATTTATTTACCTAAGGTTTCAGAGTTTATGTCTATTCCAGCTCTTTCTACAGTAGGGGGTATTGGAACTATTTCAGAAACTTACCAGAAGTTTGAGGCTCCAGTAAAAGTAAAGAGTGTAGTTCAGCGAATAGCCTTAGTAGAAGGTTTCTCAACTAAGAGCCTTATCTCTATCGATTTAAATCAAGCCTCTTCCGAGGTCATTGATACAATTTATGCAGGTAATGAATCTCTAGTTTTAAACTTTGAAGGAAAACAATATTACAGGTCTCCAAAATGGGGTATTGTCTCAAAAGAAGAATTGGTACAATCCCTGAAAGAATTTTGTTTAAGTTATATTTGTAAACGTCATGGTTTTTTGGTTTCGGAGATTATTGGTGATGTTGCCTATCTTCTTGGGAACAGTGATAAAGTTAATATTTCATTGTTTGGGGTAGAGTGTGGCATCTCTTATGATATGGTAGCACGGAAAGAGGTTGTATGTTAAAAGGTTATTATCTAAGTCCTGATGGACACAAGGTCAACTTAATAGGTTATGACTTTGATAATTATATTACTTTAATCGCTAGTTGTAGTTCTATTAAGGATAAGCGTTTCCTAGATAGAGGGGTAGTTACTGAGGGTGGAACTGAGTACTATCCTTGGGAAGAGCTTTATGTCCAAGTAAACACTGGTGATATTAAGGTAGACGATTTAAGGGTTGAAGGTGAAAAAACCAACTTTAATGCTGAAGCTTTCACTCGTATTGGCTCTATTATTAGGGGTATGAAGTCTATTTGTATTCCCCAAAGAGAAGAAGATTTCTATAATATCAACAATATGGAATCTTTTGGTAGTAAGTCTGTTTACACTTATAACTATTTTGGTCAAGAAATTACCTTGGTAGAAAATCAGATTGATAAGTTATCTTACTCTAATGGGGACGAGATGTTAATCTTAGAGGATGTCTATTCAGAACCAGTTCCTATGTCTAAGAATACTTCTACACAACGTAAGTATGGTTTAGATTTGACTGAGTTTTCTAGAACAGATGATTTATCCGTTGACGGAATGGACTTTTTCTTGTCTAAGGACATTGGTAGTGATGACGTTTACTCTCTTGCAGAGATTGTAGAACGTAACCCAGACAAGTCTTACGCTTGGCTTAAAGACCGTTTCTATCACATCGTTAATGATTTGGAACTCTGGAAGAAGATTTCTAAGCGTATTTGGAAGCACCCAGATGTAGTTGCGTTCGATACGGAAACCACTGGTCTTAATATTACCTTTAAGTCAATTACTGGACAAGGTGACCAGTTGGTTGGTTTAGTATTTTCTATTGAAAGCACGGCATCTGAGAAAGAAAAGATTAAACTTAAAAATCTTTTTGGTGACCCGTTGTATGGGGATTCTTGGTATATTCCTATTAAACATAAGAACATCAAAAACATCGTTCCTCAGCAAGAGGTTAATAAGTTTATCGAGGTGTATGTTAAACCCCTTCTAGAGAAAAAAGAAATTGTCTGCCATAATGGTTCTTTCGATGCCAAGGTAATGTTTATCTACGGTGTTAAGATTAACCTTGTACACGACACGCTAATTCAGCTAAGGTTGTCTTACGGTGCTGAGAATACTCTTATGAAGCTAGGTTTGAAGCCTAATGCAAAGAGGTTCTTGGGTAGGGATAGTTTTGAGTTGAGTGACTTCGTAGAAGGAAAGTGGGGTAGTGGCGATGTTACCTTTGCAGACCTTCCTTATGAGTCCGTTAAGTACTATGCGTGTCCTGATACTGATTCTACTTTGGCTCTACATAAACTAGCTGTCAAAGAGAACTGGTTCGATAAGTGGGGTATGCGAAGGGTTTACGAGTTGGAGGTTGCTTTTACTCTTGTAATTGCTTATCAAGAGTTCTTCGGTCACCATGTAGCCGTATCTAAGATTGCTAAGTTGCGTAAACAACTGCAAGAAGATGCTACTAAGTACTCTAATAAAATCTTTGAAATTGCAGGTTATAGTCTTAACTTACGTTCTCCTGCCCAACTTAAAAAGTTATTCTTCGAAGAGTTAGGTATGCCAATACTTGAATACACCAATAGTGGAGCTCCTAGTACCTCTAAGGACGCTATGAAGAAGTATCTCTCTTATAAAGACGAGAATGGTAAACTTATGTATCCTATCGCAGATTACTTGTTGAAGTATCGTGATGCAGCTAAGTTGCTTTCGGATTTCATTAAGAATATTGATACGATTTCTACTCCTGACGGGTTCATGTTCTCAGGAGTTAAGCAGTTCTTGGAAACTGGTCGTTTGTCGGTATCTAATCCTAACTACCAGTCTTACAATGACACGGTCAAGAAATATATCGCTCCTCGTAAGGGGTACTACATGATGGACTCGGATTATTCATCCGTGGAAATTCGTATCATGATGTCAATGGCTCAAGAGAAGCCTATGATTGAATACCTATTCGACCCAGACTCAGATTATCATACTTTGAAGGCGTCACAGATGTTCTCTATTCCTTATGAGTTGGTATCTAAGAAACAACGTGGAGCAGCCAAGGGGGTTAACTTTGGTATCGTATATGGTATGGGGGATGCCTCATTAGGTGAGAACGTTACAGGTAAGCGTAGTGCGGAATCTACTAGGTACGGTGGTCAGTTGCGTAAGCTTTATTTTAAAGGTATGGACGTAACAGAAGATTTCATTGCTAAAAATCTAGAAAAAGCAGTAGAAAATAGGTATGCAGAGACTTTCTTTGGTAGACGACGTTATTTCCCTCCGACTATGCGTATCGGTTCGGTTAAGCGTCAAGGGGGTAACCACCCAATTCAAGGAACGGCAGCGGACTTGTATAAACAGGCAATGGTAAACCTTTATGGGGCTATCATTAAAGAAGGTTGGTGGGGTAAGTTCTTACTTCCTTGCTTTGTCCATGATGAGATTGTTATGGAAGCCCACAATTCTATTAACCCAGCTCATGCTCTTAAGTTAGTTCAAGATAGCTTAATGCTTGACATCGAAGGTTGGTGTCCTTTGTATATTGGTTTTGGTTACGGTAGTCATTGGTATAATGCCAAGAAGACTGAGGTACCAGTACAACTCCAACAAGAGTTCGTAGACAAGTATGGCGAAAGTGGATTCCCATTTTGGGACGGTAATATCCATAACTTGTACGCTTGGGAAGTTAGGGAAATTTATAACTACTGGGTTAACCGTATCAAGGACTATATGAAAGACCCTAAGAATATTGGAACGGTTATTTCACCTGTTATTTCAGGTTTCTTGTTTGAGGTTATGCCTTATGTAAGTTCTTTAGGTAAGCTTAAACAAAAGGCTAGTGATTTACTTGATTTTGCTAAAGATTTATGTAATGGTGGAGATCTTTATCTTGTCGATGAAAAGTATACTATACTTATAGATGCTTACGAAGGATTGCAAAACTGTGGTGTACACTTAGATAAACACACTGAGAAATTCTCTAAATTCTTTGATGATCTCGCTCTTAGTATTGGTGAAAAAGATGAAGCAAGTAACTATGATATACCAGTATACAAGAACCTTTTTGATGGCTTGTTAAGGGATGAAGAAAAGGTACGAAAAACTCTCTCTTACATCATTACTGTCTGTGAGGAAGTTCTAGAAGAGGAGTTTCTACCTAATCTTAAAACTACTGAAGTAGAGTTAGGGGGTATTAAGGAAAATCTATTTGCTTTTGGTAAGGCTTTTGGTTGTGAGGATTTAGTAGAAAAAGCTAACTTGCAGGAACCTCATTCAGTAGAAGTAGAAGAGAAAGCGGTAGAAGAGACCTATGAACCTCAACTTGATGATGTACCTAAAGAAGAGTTGATGAAAGAGTATCTAGACGGATTTGGTTACTATCGTGACTATGATGAGCGTACTCTTTACTTCGATGGTACTAATGATGCCTTGTTGAACTACATGGTTGGGTATCTTCAAAAGAACGGAGTTCTTGCTAAACGTGATGGTGATGTTTATGTAAAAGCTAAGAATAGCTTTGAGTCAGGTTCTGCTGAGTACACTCTAGTTAAGTTCGTAATTACAAAAGATGGAGACTTACATAAAGCTAGTTTGTATCTACCGTCAGCTCAAGCTAGTCGTTCTTGTACTATGTGTCTTAAGGTTAAACGACAAATTGGGGCTTAGATTCTTAGGTAGAAGGGGGTATTAGATGGAAGATTTGGAATTAGAAGAGTTCTTTGAAGATTTCCCAGAAGACTTAGAAGAGCCTGAAGAGGTAGACAAAAAAGATGATTCTTTACCTAGTTTGGAGGACTCTAGTGAGAAGGTTATCCCTCAAGAGCCTAAAGAGGTAGTAGAAAAGGTAAAAGAAGAACCCAAAACACCTGATAAGGGTGTTGAGAGGTATAGTTCCACCACTGTAAGTTATCCTTGTTTTATTCTAGATTCTAGGACGGAGTTTCCTAAGCATGTTATTTCTGCTTTGTCACGTATGATTGAGTCTTCTTTAAGTTTGGATAACTTGATTAAGGTCTATATCGACAACGAAGGAGAATTACTCTCTTTAGGTGGTATTAGCTCTGTACAGGTGAAGGCAACTATTGACTTACTTGGTCGTGATGCTATCACCGCCTACTTTGAGGAAGGGTATCTTCTTAAAGGGGATTTAATTTACACTTTGAGTAGTTAGTAGTCTTACTTATAACTAGTTTGATTTTTTCTTACGGTCTTGTTATAATAGTATTATCAAAATAAAGGTGGTACTAAAATAACACTAAACCTAACTGCTCGTGAAGTCTTACTCCAAGGTGTATTAGGATAATAAAGGGGTATCCTAAAGATACCCTTTCTTAGTGTAAATTTAGTTTTTGAAAGGTTTAACATGGAAAAATACGATATTGTAATGGTTTTCCCAGCTTTGGGAAAGACTACGGTATCTGAGGAGGATTCTAGGTTTGTAGATTGCGATACTTTTAAATATCACTATCGAATCCCTAACAAACTTTCTCATCTACCTATTGATAAGTTAAAGGGTTCAGATATTCTTATCCCAATCAATCATTGGGAAGATACCTTTATTGAATCTTTAGAACATTGCAGTGGTGTTCCTTTAGTAAACACTAATATTCTAATCTACAATAAATTGGTAGAGCTTGGTAAGCGTGTATTAGTAGTATTACCCTTAAAGAAAGACTTTGATTTGGTTATGCAGCGAATTAGGGACCGAGGTGGAATTGACTATGACGATTCTTGGGTTTCTTGGTTCGAAAATCTATATTCGGAGTTTGGAAGGGCTAATGTTGTAGAATACATTGGAGCTAGTGAGTTAAGTGAAAGGTTAAAAGGGTGGAAAGAAAATGGCTGCTTATAATTTATTAAACAAGGAAGAAGTTGTAAAGTTACCAGACAAGAAAGTAGTGCAGGGTATTGCTATCATTCAATCGTATAATTCTGCTGAGGCAAAGAATGGTAGTTCTTACTTTAACGGGGTATTGAAGGCTCAGGGATCTCTAGACTTTAAGGTTTGGGGTGGTAGTCTTTATGAGCAGTTAGATGCAGAAGATTACAAGGGTACTCCAGTACTTGTAACTGGTGAAGTCAATGTTTGGAATGGCACTACCTCTCTTATTTTGACAAGTGTTATTGCAGTAGACCCCGCTGAGCTTGGTGTAGACATTACGTTGTTAGATCCTACTAGGTATGATATTGACGCTAATGAGAAAGAGTTCTATAACTTACTCAAAAAGGAACTTACTGAGGAAGCCTTTGAACTCTTTAAGCTAATCTATAACAAAATTCGTCCTAAGTTCCGTCAAGAGTATGCAGCGGTAACTATTCACGATGCAAGTCGTGGTGGTTTGTTGGCTCATACACTCAAGATGTTGCGTATCTTAAAAACAACTTGGGGTAATTACCCTAATATGCAGGAGCATGTCAATAAAGATATTGTGTTCTTGGGCTTGGCAATTCACGATATGGGTAAAATCTTGGAGTATAACAACGGTACTCGAACTGATATTGCTTTTGCAACCCATAACTTCCTTGGTCAAGAAATCTTGTTTGAATTTAAAGATGATATCATCAATGGTTTTGATTATACATTCAAACCTATGAATGATGTTAAGCATTTTGAAGGCTTTGGGGTAGAATTCTATTATCGTTTGCAGGCAGTTATTCAGCAACACCATGGTGAGTTCGGTGAGCCTTGTCATACTATTGAGTCTTATATTGTGCACATGGTTGATTTGTATGAATCTCGTATGCAAATGTTGGAAGAAAAGCTACCATTTACAGGCAGCTTGAATGTAGAGTTCGGTAAGTACCGAGTGGAGTAGTGTTATGTACTTAGGTAGAAGTGATTTAAAACTGGGGGTTTTGCCCGAAGAACTTCTTAAAGAAGCTGTTTCTCGAGGATATTCCTATGTAGTGGGAGATTACTCTCTAATTTTAGAAGCTGAAGGTAGAAAGGTAATTATTCAATCTTCAGGTGTCCTTGTAGAAGAAAAATATTATTGGCGTCAACTAGATTACCCTTATTCTTATATGACTCAAGAGTTATCTAAAGAAACACTAAAAACTCTCCACGGTAATTACCATATAGGTAAAAGGTTAATTAAGCCTACTAATTGGGAACAATCTTTTGCGGAAAGGGTGATTGATTATTTCGTTTCTCCCTCATGGGTTGTTTTAAGCTCCCTAGATACTGAATAGCAGACTTTAATCAGTTTGCTATTTTTCTTTAATTTGGTAAAATAATATAAAATACATGAATTAGGAGATATTCTATGAAAGTAGCAGACATTGTAAGAGAAATAGATAAACGGGAAGCTCTAGAAGACTGTATCTTACACGGTAAGGTTAGGGGTACTATCAGCTCCCCTAACGGTTTTGAGGGGTTATCTCCTTCTAGTGGAGATTGGGCAGTTTTAGAACTTTATGCTATCACTGTAAAAGGTGAGAATTACTTTGGTTTTGGTGAGACTACTTTCCTAACTCCTAGGTCTACTGTACTTTTTGTACTTGAAGATAAGTCTCTTATTGGCAAGTTAGTAACTGTCTCAAGAAAACGAGGTAGGGGTATTAAACTTAGACGTCAAAAAATGCAGAACAATCGTTTAGGTTATTTTGTCCCAGTGTTCGCTAAGGGAAGAGATTTATGGAAACTTGAACCTAATACCGTAACTCCATTTAAAGGTACTACGTCTAAAGAAATTGACTTACTCTTTAAGGAGTATGAAAAGTTTGAGCCTTATTATCCGACTATTACTAAGTCTGTTGTAGGTTTTGATGGAACTGACTTTTATAACTACATTGAAGACTCTAATAAAGTAAGTAGTGGTTCTTTGTCTTATATTACTGATTTCACTCAAAGGGTAAATCGTGAGAAAGAGGAAGAACTCAGTTCCTTGCTGAGTAAGGCGAAAGGTGAGAGGGGTTTCTTCCTTTCAAATGTATTAGATAGCAATCCTTTGTCTGAAAGCATTAAAAATGACTTCGTAAAGTCCTTTAACAACTTAAGAAAAGTATCTAGTAGGTTAATTCCAGAAACGACTTCTAGGTTTAAGGATGTTGTCTCTAAAAAGGTCAAAACTTATTCTGAGGCTTTATCCTTAATGATAAGGGTAGATTCTTTAAAACACCTAGAATCAGACATTTTGCTTGAAGAACCTTTTTACTATTATCTATCTGAAGAGTTAGATTTTGACACTTGTGAGATGTTGTTCTTTATTTCATCTCTTATTAAGGGTGAAGGTTTTACTGCTCCATCTAAGTTAAGGGGTATCTCAGTAGTAGTTGAGGGGGCTAGACGTGTCTATAAGAGACGTGGTCATTCCATGTTGTTGAATACTTTATCTTCTCCATTAACTTGTAAGGTTAGTGATGTTATGATTTCTCGGTATAAGAGTTCTCAAAGTCCTTTGAATAGTAAGTCCTTGAACGTACTAAAATACATGGGGTATCTTAAATACTCAAATTACAGGTCTCTGTACACTGATGGCATGTATTACTCTTTAGGTGACGAGGTTGATTATCTCTCTTCAGCAGTTTCTTCGGGTTTCGTAGTAAGTCCTAAGCGGTCTTATTATTCTGTATATGACTTGGCAGAGTTGGAGTTAAACTTAGTGAAATTGGCTAGTAATTTTGCTAGTGTTGGGTTTGATTACGAGATGTGGGATATCCAACCTCATATTGACTTGGTATCTGAGAACTCTGAACGTCAATTCAGTACCGATATGCTACGGTCATTAATTAACTTAAACACTGGTTTTGGTATCTTCCTTGGTACTAATCACAGTAGGCTTGACGAGGTAAAAGAAGTAATTCTACGCTCTTGTAGGGCTAAGAGGTACCTAAGCAAACTCTTGGTTATCGATAGCTCTTTCCAGCCTAGCCAGTGGTATGATGGGTATGAAGACGTTCATTTCCAACACATTAATCATGTATCTCACAGAGTGGAGCAGGGTGAGTTATGGGATGAACCTAGTTTGGTATTTGTAAATAATGCACATACCTTGTCTTTACAACAACTAAATTCTATTGTAGAATACTTATCTAAAGGCTCAGCAGTTTACTTATTTGGTTGTCCTTGGAGTGGTATAGGGGTACTCAGCTCTTTGGCTAGTAGGTATTCATCTGCTATTGTATTACCAGAAACTGGTGGTTCTGCTTTAGAGTCTACCCTAGCAACCGTAAGTAGTGGCTTAACATTTTCTATTGGTAAAAACTTGAAATTGAGTAGTGTTCCTACTGCTAATACAGTGTTCTCTATTCATGATGTTCTTAAAAGGACTTTTCTAACAGGTATTCCTGTGGAAGATGTTCGTGTTATTAGTGACCTTGAGAAATCTATGTCTTGGGAGTCTTTGGGCAAACGTTTGTTAAGTGACTTCACTTCGGTAGAGGATATGTCTGAAATTGAGTCTGGAACTCTTGTGTTTTCTGAGGGAGTTACTTATGACTTATTTTATAAGGGTTCGTTTATTGGTAGTTGGTCTAGTGCTTTCCTAGGAACTTTAGAAACTTATGACGGAGATTATGCAACTGTTAAATTAGGTAATGGTGACTATAGTCTTAGAATTGTTAAAGACGGCTTAAGTCATGGTTATTGTATTCCGTCTCATGTTGCTGAGTTATACCCAGTTCGTGTATCATTTGTAGTTTGTCAACGTAATCGTGGTCAGATTAGTCGAGAGTCTGTTGTACGTTCTATTAATTCCTCACGAGGGGTATCTTTCATTGGGGATACATCTCTTGTTGTTGGTTCTCACAGTAGTCGAACTTCTCTACCAGTGACTTTAATTGAAAAGGTTCTAAAATGAATATTGTAAATAAATTTCTAACCAAAATAAAGTCCAACTATCACAGACGGATTGCATATCGTAAGCTCTATAGTCCTGAGATGTTGGCTAAGATGCCAGACTCTGAAAAACTCGCTTTAAGGTCTAAATATTTAAAGCATTTGGGTTTCTTCAGTACGCTTTTAGTGGTTAGTCTTTTGGCTTTACTTGGGGCTTATCTGCTTGATAGTCCTAAGGAGGATTTTACTAAAAATATAACTACCTACCGAAAAGAGCAGGATTTCCTAGCTAAGAAGCTAGATGGAATCTATGGTGCAGGTAATTGGGAGTACGGTGTCTATCAGACTAATATGGACGCCTTTAGGGTAGAAGTTACTTTATCTGATGGCTCTAAGGTAGAGCATTATTATCAAGTTAAAGGTGATAATATTTATCGCCTTAAGTTAAAGTGAGGTAATTAATGAATTATATCCCCCAATTAATTGCCGTCCTTAGAGACGGTAGAACCTTACCTTTATCTCCTAAGTATCGAACATCATTTTACTATGAGAACGCATACACTGTAAGAGAAAGATTAGGTTGGTATGCACAAACTAAAAATGAGTATGATTTACTTAAAAGTGTAGTAAGTTATGCTAATTCAAGTAGTTTGGCTACTTTATCCAAACTAAATAACTCATTAAAAAGGTCAGACGTAAGTTCTGTCACAATAGTAGTTAAAGGTACTAGTCAGATAGTTATCTTAGAAGATTATGATATTCTTCGTTTTGATATCATGTAGCTAATTGAAAGGTAGCAAATAAATATGTCAGTAGTAGTAATTACAAAGAACCCTGCGGAGGGTGTTTGTCCTCAGTGTCGTCAGGTTAAGAAATTTTTAGAGAAAGGTTCAATTCCTTTCGAGGAAATCATGTTTGATGGAGATAATCCACAACATGAGGAACTCCTAGACAAGATTGGTGTTCGTACTGTACCTATCATCTTACCCCAGGGGGTATCTAACCCTGAGAATTTCTTTGTTGGGTTTAATGTTAACAAGTTAAGGGAGCTAAAGGAGGCTTAGCATGGCAAAAAGTCTAGACAACATCTCCCAAGTGACTAGGGGTTGCTATGTTGTTATGTTCTATACGCTAGGTCAGTCTATTAAAGTTGAATCTTCTTTGGTAGAGGTACTACAGGTAAGTAGGAAAAACAACTTTATAAAAACTAAGTTAGCGTTATTCAACCTTAAGAATGGTGATTTCTTAGAAAGAACTGAATCCCATAACTCTTATGTTCACCCTCATAAGTTGTTTGTAGGTTTTAAACCTAGCACTGTAGTTGCTAAGGCAGGTTCTTCTGTATCTGTAATCACCTTAACAGTGGGTAGTCCTCGAATGGTATATACTAGGGAAAGAAAGATTACTGGGGTAGCAACTAATAACGGTGTAGTATCAGCAATTACCTTGTCCGATGGAAATACCTATGTTCGTAATTCGAGTGGACAGTGGTCTTACTCTTATGTATCTAGTTTTGGGTTTAAGTGCACTGATATTATAGTTGATAATTTGGTAGTAGGGTAGAAGATGTTAGATTTAGTAGCTATGCCTACAGAGGAGTTAGTTCCGACTAGTAATGGTTCTGCATTAGGAATTAAAATATTGAATAAGGTATTTAGGTTGTTATGCTATTATCAGTACTAGGTGGGTGTTTATATCTTTTAGAGGATTTTCCGAAGTTAAGGGGTATCCAGGTCAAAAGATATAATTAGGTAATGAAAGGAAAACTTATGACAATAAAAATAGGCAAAAGTTTGGGTGGTTTACTGAGTGCACAGGATTTTAACTCAGTGTTTCCTCAAGGTAGTGATTTCTTTGAAAGGGTTTTCAAAGTTGTAACCTTTGTAGATTCTGTTATTTTGTACGCTAAACCTTATCAGGGTTGTGCGGGAGATCACAGCATACATTTAAATTGGGGAGATGGTGAGGGTGTTTGGTTCCTTGAAAGGGGTAGTTTAAAAACTGTTTATCGTAATCTCTCTTCAGGACTTCTTGGTGATACTGATTTATCAGGTCTTACCGCAGTTGTAATTAATCTTAAGTTAGAGTTGGATTCTAACTTATTGGTATCTAAGGTTGGAAACGATATTATCTTAGATAAAATACCAAGTACTCAGAGAAAGGTAAAAGCTGAGAAAGCTGAATCGGTAAGTGTTAAATCTCCTATAAAGCCAGTAAAAAACAAAAAAGAAGCTAAATCTCAAAATATAGAAGAGGTTAAACCTAGCCTCTCTAATTCTTACAAAAACTTAAATGTTCGTTTAAGATTTGCTAAAGCTCTTCGAGCTGAGGTCGAAGGAAATCTTGGGGATAAGATTACTAATCTTTATGACTCTAAGTCTTTGAAGGAGTCTATCAAGTTGGTAGCATCTTCTTATACTAAGGATAAAGAGTTTAGTATTCAAGCAAGAAACCTTGAGCAACTCTCAGATAAGGGTTTTGAAGGTGGAGAAGTTTATGGTATCTTCTTGAAGGGGCTTAGTACAAAAGCTCCTCTGGGGTATATCTCGGAAGGTAGTTCTAGGGCTTATAGAGATGGTAAGATTAGTTCTGAAAAACTTCCACAAGAGTTGGAAGACGGCTTTATGGGTATGGTTGGGATAGCTAAATACACTAGTGCGTCTGATAGGGTAGTCCTAAATGTCAAAATAACCGACACTGCAGTCCTTATTGATATCACTAAATAGTTCAAAGTAGGGTAGAAGATGTTAGATTTGCAGGAGTTTGGGCTTTACGCTCAGGACTTTAAAAAGGTTTGGGGGTACTTCGAGACCTTAGATAGTGGCACCACTTACGAAGAGTTGTGTTCTCTAAGGTTGTATCAAGACCCTAAAATGGTAGAAGTGTTAAAGACAGTAGGGTTTATAAAGTTACCAGATACGGTAGATTTAGAGCCTTTAAAGGAATTACAGAGCTATTCGAATTTAGGGCTAGAAACTAAAACAGGCAGATGTTTGCTTGAAGGTAGGTTTGTTTTCCCAGTTAAGGATATGTTAGGTAATATCCTAGCTTTGATTGGGTGGTTTCCAGACAAAAAGAAATACATTACTACACCAAGTAAGTATTTCCACCGTTCTAGCTTATTCTTTGGGTTAGAGCAGTTATCTACTCACGGTAGGGAGAATGTTGTATTTGTCTGCGAAGGAATTTTTGATGCCTTGTCTCTACGGTCTATGGGGTATCTAGCGTATGCCACTATGGGTGTTGAGTTATCTAGGCAGAAGAAGTTGATGTACTCCTTGCTCGGAGGTAGGGTAGTGGGGGTATCCGACCGAGATAGGGTCGGCAATTCTGTTAGGGATTATGATAGGTGGAGTTGTTGGAAGTATCTAACTTGGGTTGGTGAGTTTGATATGTCTGAGGTAGATGAGGAGAACCTAAAAATCAAGGACATAGATGACTTAGTTAAACTCTTTGACCCAGTAGCCTTGAAAGAAGTTATTGATGAAGAGTTAGCGACCAACCAAAATAAAATAGTTAAGTTAGAATTGTAGGTTTAGGGGGTAGTAGTTATGCCAAAGGTTTTAGATACAGAGGATACAAAGAAAGTAATTAGGTGGTTAGATGATAATCCGTCTTATGTAAGTCGATATCTAGACTCTTGTAAGCTCAGAGGGGTATTACCTAGTTGCTCTGATTTCTTTAGTGTAACTAGTCTAGATTGGCATAGAGTTTACAATCTTAGGTACTCTCTTATAACTGGGTATCTTCGTGAGAAGTATAGAAGGGGGTAGTTAGTCTATGTCGGAGGGTTCGAAGCATAAACTTGTTAAAGGAAATGCAGAAAATCTTATTGCTTACGTTTCTTCTTTGAAAGAAGAGTTAGGTGGTAAGCCTTTAAGTCAAGTTAGTTTGACTGTTAGTGAAAAAGATGGGTACATTGAGTATGTAGCACGGTTTAGTAAGCCTATAGTTATAACATCTAAAACTTATCCAAACTCAAAGGAATTTAGTAATAAATCTTCGAATATGTTCCTAGATAATGTAATTACTTACGATGAGTACTATGTGGATTTGCTAAGAAAATTGGTTATCTCTTCCTTGCATATTCTTGAGGAGGAAGTAGATGCGTTAACTATAAGTTATAATAATAAAACAAAAGAAATAAACTTGGAGGTTTTAAAATGAGTGAAGTTAAGTTAAATCAAGAAGGTCTTCGTTATTTGAAGAATGCTTTAGGTAAGTTCTCGCAGTTTGTTATTGGAGCTAGTGATGATTTCTCTTTCGAAGAAGGTATTATCGCAGATACTCCTGACGGGGTAGTTATTCAATTCCTAGCAGGCGACATTGATGGTGGTGAGCAAACCTTACAAATTAGAAACTTGTCAGAGAACTCTATCTCTTATGTAAGTCCTAAACGTGGCAACAAGTACACTCGTGCTTGGCAGGAAGTTGGTTTGCGAGGCGACCAAAAAGCATTACTCCCATTCTTCCAAGACGTTATTAAGGGTCTCATGCAAGTGGGTATTCTTGTTGACCGTCTTGAGTGGAATATGTCGGCAGCTTATACGGGTAAGTTGAATCTTGTAAAAACTAAGAAAATAAAGAATGGTAACTATGTTCTAATCCTAAGAGACAAAGATGCTTGGGGAGAGGGTGAGTAACTTGTTTAATCCAAACAATTTAGTATTTTTGGAAGATAGATACTTGTCTATGGCAAGGTCTATCAATCCAAGAATTCTCCTAGTAGTATTAGGGGTATTACTTCTATCTCGGTTTTTAAGGTCGTGGGCTTTATGGGTTTTAGCTAGACGCTATTCTATCAAGGGTTCTTTCCTCTTATCTCAGTTACCGTTTGTTAGCATCTTCTTGAATTATCGTTTAGGTAGAGAGCTTTGTGGTATGGGTGCAAAAACTAGGGTTTTATTTAAGGTCTTGTTACTTAGTTATCTTGTAGGCTTGGTTTTAGTGCTAGTAGCTCCAAACTTTAACTTAATGGTTATTGGAGGGGTACTTGCAGTAGTACCTTACCTCTTAAGTATTCAGTATTGGAGTACTGTTTCTGAGGGTGTTCTTGGTAGGGAATCTCTTTGGTGGTACGTTCCTATTGTGGGTAGTTTGATGATTATTTATAGCGTAGGTAACTCTTATGAAAGGGACATTTATCAGAAGCCTAAGAATTTTGATACTTTCTTTAAGAAAGCAGAAGACTTAGAAATTTCACTCTAAGTAGTTTACTTGGTGCATACAGTTGTATGTACCTTTTCTTGTTGTTATGGTATAATATTTAAAAAGTATTAGGGGGTAGTCTATGGAAAAGATTAGTGGGCATCTTGCAGACGGTAGTGATTATACTCTTTCATTAGAGGAAGGTCGTTTGAAGATGTTAGTAGGTATCGTTGAGCATGAGTTTAAACTAGAAGATTTGTTTGAATTTACTTGGAAGAACAATGCTTACGGTGAATATGCTATCCCTTTGAATATCTTAAGTTCAGCGGTTAGGGGTAGGACTCTTTATCCAGCTTGTTTGAATATTAAGGATTGGCTCTCTGATAAGACTTTGGAAGAGCTAGTAAAATTTAAATTTAAGAAAGAAAGACGTGGGGAAGATTATTTCCTTATTGGTAAATGGTGATTTTTATGTATTTTAAAGTAATGAGTTATAGTGCGTTGAAGCGTTTGTATGATTATCTTGATGAGCGTTTCATTCCTAATATTGCTAGAGATAGTCTTTTGTTAAATTTGACTATGGTTGGAGACACTATTTCTTTCCCTTTGGTACTTAGCCTTGGTGGTCTAAGCTTTAAGGTAGTAGACGAGGGTAGTGTAGAAGAAGGCAGTCCTATCGTTGAGGTGCGTACCAAGGAAGTATTTATCTCTTCGAATGGTGTAACTCGCAAGTTGCGTGACGGATTGGACATCTATCCTAAGTTTAAGCGTGCTGATTGGTACTCTGGAAAGGTTGCTTTCAAAATTGAAGACTTCGACACCTTGGAACAGTTTGTAGGCATCTTTGAACCAGGAGAAGTAAAAGATTTCCCAGAAACTTATAACGGTAAAACTATTTACCTAACAGTTAAGGAGTCGAATGTTTCTTTCCATAAAGAACGACCAGAAGGCATGCCATGTGTTACCTATCACTCAGGTTATACTTTCCCTAGTGCTTTAGAGGTGATGTAGTATGGCTACAAAGTTTGTAATTGATAAGGAATTATTTGACTTCTTAGAGTCAACTTATCACGAATGTGACATCGGAATGGGTAATAATGGCATCGTCCATTTGTATAAAGTTCCAGGTGCTTCAATTACTATCTACAGGACTGGTACTCTTCTTATTCAGGGTAAACAAGAAGAGAAGTATGCCCAGCTTATTGGTGGGATGCTAAGTTCTAAGGCTATCCAGCCTAAATCGTCCAAGAAGGGAAGGGGTTCAAAGTCTTCGAAGGATAACCCTTTTAGTAATCAAGCTTTCATTATGGGTTCTGACGAAGTTGGTAATGGCTCTTATACAGGGGGTATGACTGCAGCAGCGGTTTATGTTCCCAAGGAAGCTGTATCTCGTCTACACGCTTTAGGGGTAGCTGACTCTAAAACTATCAGTGACGGTAGAGTGCTAAAACTTGCTGAAGAGATTGAAAAGATTTGCCCTTATTTTGTTATGAGTTTGTCTCCAAGGCAGTATAATAGGGCTATCGACAAGGGTTATAACCAAGTGTCTCTTAAAGTTTTTATGCATAATTACTGTGCATCTAAATTGCAAGAAGCTAATCCAGATCTTAAGTATCAAAATTATATTGTTGATGGGTTTACTCTTCAACCGTCATGGGATAAGTATGTTGCTAAGGAAAAGGAAAAATGTAGTGTTAAGGCTAGGTTAATTCCTCATGCTGAAGGTAAGTACTTGGCAGTAGCAGCAGCGTCTATCTTGGCTAGGGCAGCTTTTCTAGCTCAGATACAGTCTTTATCTACAGAGTCTGGTATCCACCTACACCAAGGTATATCTGACTATGTTAGGGATGATGCATTCACACTAAAGAGTCATGGTTTCGACTTGACTGATTATGTAAAACTACACTTTAAAAATACGGAAATGTGGGGACTTAAATAGTTATGGATAACAGTATGCAAGTTTTTATGGAGTTAGATACTCTAGTAGCTGAGGGGTATGCAGATGATTTAACTCCAGTTGAAGAACACGGTGGTCACCTAGTCAAACGTGATGATTTGTACTCAGCTTTCGGGGCAATGGGTGGTAAAGCTCGTTCTTGCCAGTACTTGTGTGAGCAGGCTTTGAAAAGTGGTTTGAACGGGTTAGTAACTGCAGGTTCTAAGAAAAGCCCTCAAATTCAAATTGTTTCTTTTATTGCTAAACATTATGGAGTTCCTTTCCATGCACATTGCCCTCAAGGTGAGTTGGGGCAGGAGTTGGAGGTAGCTAAGGCTAATGGAGCTGAAATCTTTCAACACCGTGCAGGTTATAATAATGTAATTATTAGGCGTGCTAAGGATGATGCAGAGGCTATGGGTTACGCTGAGATTCCTTTTGGTATGGAGTGTTGGGAGGCAGTATATCAGACAGCCTTGCAGGTTAAGTCTTTGGTAGAACCTTACAAACAAGGTAAATTTTCTCGTATTATCATGCCTATTGGCTCAGGTATGAGTTTGAGTGGTGTTTTATGGGGCTTGCTCTATTGGGGTATCGATGTTCCCGTTGTTGGTGTTCAGGTTGGTGGTAAGTATGAGAAACGCTTACAGACCTATGCACCTGAAGATATGGACTTAACCACTGTCAAATCTTCTTATGATTACCATAAATACTATGAAAACAACCAAATTGGTGACTTAAAGCTAGATCCTATCTATGAGGCTAAGTGCTTAGACTTTATTGAAGATGGCGATTTGCTATGGGTAGTAGGTGTTCGTGATGGGATTATTGAAGGTTAAGCAAGATGAAAAAGGAAGCACTGTTATCCACTTTAAATCTTGGACTGGTTTTTCTAAAGATAAAAAGAAAAGAAGACTGTCTTAAAATGAGAGGTTATAGGTTATGATTAAACGAAGTTTAGGTTTCTCGAAAAACCAAGTCGAGGGGTATTCAATATGGAAAGAAGTTAAGTTCTCAGTGTTTACTTTCTTAGTTATTGTTTTATTTGTTTCTTCCAGTGTTCTTGTTTGTTATAAGATTCCTTATCCCTCTGGTGAAGCAGCAATTCTTGCAATCCCTGTCCTAATTTCATTAGCCTTTGTTAAATCTTCTATGAAGCAATTAGAAGTAGAAAACAACAAAAAGTCTAAGTCGATGTTTATATTGGCTACGGTTTTCTTGGGTATCGGTTATATCTTCCTTTCATTGTCTATGTTTCTTTCTACAAAGGTTGTGGAAGTTACTTCCTCAAATGTAAGAAAGGTAGAAGCAGTATTAGTAAACACGTCTAGTGATTCTGCTTTGCTAAGCATTGACGGTAAGTTTGAAAGAATTGAAGGCGTGTCAAACTTATACGACTTATCTATTGGTGATACGGTTACCAGTATCTCTCAAGAGAGTAAGGTTACTCATTTCAAGTCTTGGACTGGTTCTACGGAAGACAGAGAAGAAAAAACAACAATCTTGAAGATCAATAAATGAAAGGTTAGTTATTATGATTAAACGCAGTTTAGGTTTCTACATTGCTTGCTTTATTGGCTTTCTCTTAGTAGTCCTAGTTCTAGGAGGGGTACTTCAACTAAGTGGTCATCTTAGTAAGGCTGAGTCCGACTACACTAAGGAGTCTCGGTCTAGAATTATTAAGGAGTATGCTAAGGAGAACTCAGTTTACACTGTAACTAAACTTAACACGGAAGAGCGTGGTGGTATTTTAGCTAAGTACCACGAATACTTTGTAACTGTAGAAGACGGCTCAGGTAAAGCAAAAACTATTACGGTTGAAGCTGGCTTGTATTACTCCTTAAATGTTGGAGATAAGGTAGATTATAAAGGAAATATTTTAAGTTCAAGCAAGGAGTAAATAAAAAATGAAAAATTGGGATAAAACGCTTTTAGTTTTTAGTACATTTGTTTTATTACATCTTGCAGTAATGCCATTTGTAGGTTACCTAACGGGTAGTGGAGAAATATCGCTCTTTCTAGGTGTGGTGTTGGCTATTGTTTTTATGTTCTCAGCCAAGCATATCTTGGATAGGGGGTATCTAAATAACCGCAAAGTAAAGGATGTTTTTATTGTAGTAGCTTTACTTTGTGTTGGAATTCTTGTTTTCTACGCTAAGACTACTAAGACAGAAGTTACGACTACTTCTAAAACTAAGGTTGTCGATGCTAAAGTTACTACAGAGTATAGTTATATGTCCTTCTATAGAATGACTCTTTTATCTGATGGCGATGTTATTGCTCTAGAACATGTTAAGAATGGTGGAGATTTCTATTTGGGCGATAAAGTTCGTGGCATTAAGAACGTTACGAAGACAACTCATACAACGAATGTCTTTGGGGTAAAAACTTCTCACGTTAGTAGGTATATTGAGTTAAAAGGTAAGTAAAATGAAACTAAGCAATAACCTCTTTATAGTAGGCATGTTTTCAGCATTATATCTAGCGTTGATACCTGTTATAAACTTCATTATGGGTGGTAGTTCCTTAGCATCGCTTATAGCTCTGCTTTTAGCTATTGTTTTTATACTCTTGGCTATATTTGTTATAGCTAAGGGGTATATAAACAACCGTAAAGTCCAACATATTTTTACTCTAGTAGCTTTACTTAGTATGGGATTTATTATCTTTTACTCTCACGTTGGAGAAGAAAAAGTAAAAGTATCTTCTGTAACTAAAGATATTAGTGCAAAAGTTATTACAGACCCTTACTATTCACGTAATTCTCGAATGGTTCTCTTATCTAAGGACGATGTTATTACTGTAGAGGACGTTAAAAATGGGAAAGAATTCCAAGTAGGCGACGAAGTAAAGGGTATTAAGTATGTTAAGGAAACTAAATATTTCACAGATATTTTTGGTCAACAGACTTCTTACACTAGCAAATATATTGAATTGAAAGGCAAATAATGAAACTATCAAAAGCAGATGGAAAATATCTTTCCGAAGAAGGTTTCCTATCTTTGATTATAGGTGTTATCTTCTGTGTATTAGCTATTTTTAGTAGGTTTATGCTAGGAAGTAATACTTTGACGACTTTATCCCTTATGGGAGTGGGGTATTTCTTTGGGAGTGGTATAACTTACCTAAAGATAGCTACTCGTAAATAGCTATCTTTAGGAGTCTTAGAAATTTTCGTTATTTTTATTGACAGTTAATTTTAGTATTAAATGCAATAGCTTAATTAGCTTTAATTTTTATAGGAATTCCTTAGATTTTTATCTAAGGTTTTACTGGATTTATGGTACTTGGATCGTTGGTCTAGTACCTGTGCATAGGGGTGATTTAATGGTAGTAGTGAATGTCAACCTTGGTATTGGGTATGCCTCAAGTGGGGTAGAGTACGCTCAAGCCTATCGTAGTAGGTTGTTAAAAAGTATGGGTAGAAAGCAAAAGAATGTTTTCTTAGATTTCATGCCTGATGATACGGTATATGATATGGCTAGTAATTTGGGGATTCCGTCTGATTCGGTAGTATGGTTGTATGATTACTTTAGGGATTCCTTGGTTTCTAGCTCTGTTAAGAAACTGACAGACTTTGAAAAAGAGTGGGGTACTATCGATGAATCTCGTTCTTCTGAATTCAGGAAGTATTTTGGAGATGAGAATGACTTTATCGTTGCTAATTTAAGTCGTTTTAGCCCATCTGTTGTTACGTCTGTTGAGTATATAACTGCTGGTTGTTTAGTCTTAAAAGAGTATTACTCTGAAAGCAATATTTATTGTAGAGAGCGTTTTACTCCAATCAATGGCGTAGCGACTCGGTATGTTAGGGAGTTCTATAATACAGATGGCTCTCTTTACTTACAAGAGTTTATTGATGACACTAAAAACTCAAGATTTCTCTATAAAGGAGAACTTTATCCAACAAAAGAAGCCTTATTTAAGTTAATGATGTCTAAAGTATTAACTAATAAGGATTTTGTACTACTTGATCGTGCTAGTGGTACGGCTAAGGCTTTGTTTTCTTTGAAGAACAGTCTCAAATTTAGGTTAGGGGTAGTAGTACATGCAGAGCATTTTGTTCCAGAAGGTACTAAGGATGGCAATATTCTGTGGAACAACTTTTATGATTATGTTTTCCGTAATTCTGACAAGGTTAATGTCTTTATCTGTTCTACAGATTTGCAATCTGATATCTTGAAGAAGCAAATAAAACACTGTTATAATAAAGATATCGCAACTTATACTATTCCGGTGGGGTATCTTGAAGAGTTAAAAGGTAAGGATTTGAAACGAGATTTAGCTAAGTTAGTTACTGTATCTCGTCTATCTAGTGAGAAGAACTTAGATATCCTTATTGAATCTCTTGCTAAAGTAAAGGGTAAAGGGTATGAATTTACTTTAGATATTTATGGTGAGGGTTCTGAGCGAATTAAGTTGGAGTCTCTAATTAAATCTAAGGGGTTAGAAGACTGTATCTTCTTGAAAGGTCACGTAGATGTATCAGACATTTATAAAGACTACTCATGTTATGTAAGTGCTTCT